>JGI20205J14842_1000427_pt1 | contig 9412 bp, 10 predicted proteins | sample NGESurshal092012_2_FD_14842 | JGI IMG/M metagenome (IMG submission 14842) | reverse complement strand
CGAATTTTTTTATTAATTGTTTGTCTTTTTATAATTGGAAAAGCATTTTCACAAATTGACATTCTTGAAACTAAAGAAAAAGAATATCCCAAACCCAAAAATTATGATAGTTCTTATAATTCAGGACCATTTAAAAAATTAATGCAACTTACCGGGCAGATGATTTATTTTATACCCCAATCCAAAAAGTATAAAGAAAGTATAGAAAAATATTCATCTGACTTTTTAACCAAAAAAAGTACCATCGTAAAAAATCCTGAAAGACCTGCTTTAATAGAAAATCCTAATTGGTCAAAAGACATGAACATGGCACTTGCAAAACAAATGGATGATAGGTATCCTGATGTATCTGTTTATACTTATTGCCCTGTTAAAATCAAATACAATTTTTATACACCCTTAGATTCAATTGTAGGTAAATATTTTTGTATAAGAGGTGTCATAGAAAATCCAAAGCTAGGAGATAGGATAAACCATCAAGGTACTTATTTGGAATTAGTTTCGAAAACAAATATCGAAGATAGTTTACTTTTTAGAATATCACGGTTTGATAGTAAAGCACCAGATTATACTTTTTCTGATGAAATAAATTCATACTTAATCCAGGGTTATTATGAAAAATTAAAAAAGCAGTATGTAAATAAAAAGTTTATATTAACTAAGGAAATCCAAAATATATGGGATATAAATTCCGGTAAACTTATAAACATAGACACACTTAATAATGAATGGATTTGTAAGTCTTTAACACTTATTGAAACACAATCAACAGAATATTTACAATTATGTTTGATACTTACAAATGGGAATAAAACAATTGCAGTACAAAATAGAAGCGGAGGTTTGTTTGCTTCAGATGCTTGGGAAACAATTAGTTTGTCGAATTTTAAAACTGAAGAGCAGGTATTATTTGAAAAAATGTCAGCAGAAGAAATAGAGGAACAAAGAAAAGATGCTATCATAAAAGCGGAAGAGGAAAATAAAAGACAAGCTTTAGAAAAAAAGAAGTTTGAGTTAGAAATGATAAATAAATATGGAGCAAGTATAGGTAAACTTATTTCAGAAAATAAAGTTATCATTGGTATGAGTAAAAATATTTGCACCCTTTCTTGGGGTGAACCCTACGACATAAATAGAACAATTACAAAAGAAAGAGTATTTGAGCAATGGGTTTATTCAATGGGGACATACTTATATTTTGAAAACGATGTATTGGTTGCAATACAAGACTAATTGGAAAACATGGAGTAAGGAATATGCGTAACAAAAAGGATATTGAATATACTTTGAGGAAAATGGCAGACATTTTAAATTACTCTTATTCACTATTAAATGATAGTTATAGGATGTTGATAACATCAACAAACACTGAATTTAAAGTTATCCACAGAAACAAATTTTTAAGAAAAGTTCAAATTACTTTCTTCAAACTTGGAATAATTGAATTATGTAAATTATTTGGCAACCCAAGAAATAATCATTTCTCGTTTTACAAACTAGAATCTACTTTTCCTTCAATTAATAAGTCGACAATTCTAAACATAAGTATGCTAGAAGAATTTAAGATTAAAAATAAAATAACATTATTAGAAGAGTTTAGGAATAAACATTTTGCTCATACAGATTTAGATATTGATTATAGTAAAGAGAAAGGGAAAAGAAGTATTTATGAAATTAAATTTTATTTCAAAGACGCATTTCAACTAATAAATATTGCAGAAATAATTATTGAAGAATTAAATCAAAAACTAATAGGAAAAGATAATATTCCTATTTTAAATAAAGAAAATGATGCAAATGATTTTATATTAAAACATCTGCAATTATTAGGTAGAAGAAAAGAATGAAAATATGCTACCAAATCTTAGCGCAAGCTTTGTAGCAAAGATTTTGTGAGGTAGCCATGCTTGTGCTTCAATCCAATTATATTTTCGTTTATCATTTCCAGTTACACAACCATAAAAATAGAAAAACGATTTATTTCCTGGTTTACTGGCCCCCGGTAGTGAATGATCTGCTAATTGGGGGACTCCGGCTGAAAAGACTTTGTGCAGCGATAGTAGTAACAATGAAATTTTAATTATAAATTTGGTAAAGGTTCCGGCAGAAAGGAATACTTTTTCCCACCTGCTGCAAGCCGTAAAACATTATGTGCGCCATTTTGCAAAGACCAAATATGCTAACAATTAATTTTTATATTTTAAAGTAACAATGAAAAAACACAAATCAGAAATCACTGGACATTTGGACATATTTGTTGCAGACAATGAAGATGAGTTTGAAGGTGAAATAACAAAATGGCAAGACATATTAATTCACGGTGACCCCGAAGGGCTTAAATCTTTTGCGAGACTTTTGACAAGACTAGCTGATTTGAATCAAGAAGAAATAACTGCCCTTCCCATTGGAGCAAGGGAACATGTGCATTTGCAGCCTGACTGTGACATAAGTAAAAGTTCAGTAAACGTAATTGTTGGAGGAATAGATGCAAAAGGAACAGGTGCTTTCTTTGATCGATATATTGCAAAAATCGACAGGAGAAAGTAAGAGACAAAAGCATCCCCATCTTAGCGCAAGGTGTGTAGCAAAGAGAGAAGAACAATTTATCAAATATTCAGCGTAAAAAGTTTTTCTTAAAATTGCATTTAACTATCATGATTAAACGAAAAATGAAAAAATAATATATGCATTGGTCCCAGGTAACTGATCCATTTAATAACTTAGCGCTGTCCCTAATGGTTGCCTTAGTGCCAATCCTTTTTATATTCTGGGCGCTGATTATAAAAAAGATGGAAGGTTATAAGGCTATTTTATTGGCCACTTTAATTGCAATTTTGATTGCTATTTTTATTTATGGCATGCCGGTTAAATTATCAATCCTCTCAGCAGCGAGTGGTGCGCTGTATGGCATTTTCCCAATTTGTTGGATCATTATTGGCGCCCTTTTTTTATTTAATATAACTGTAAAGAGCGGGCAGTTTGAGATTATTAAACATTTTATGGCATCTGTTACCTCTGATAGAAGGTTACAAGCTCTATTGATCGCTTTTTCTTTCGGGGCCTTTTTGGAAGGAACCGCTGGTTTTGGAGCTCCTGTTGCTATAACTGCTGCTATGCTTGTTGGCCTCGGGTTTGATCCACTCTATGCGGCTGGTATATGCCTTATAGCTAATACCGCTCCTGTTGCATTTGGTTCTATTGGAATTCCTATTACCGTTGCATCCCAGGTAACATCAATTCCTGAAATGGCTATTTCACAAATGGTTGGAAGAACACTTCCGATAGTATCTTTAATACTTCCATTTTACCTGGTAGTTTTGATGTGTGGAATAAAAAAAACACGCGAAGTTTTCCCTGCTGTATTGGTATCCGGATTATCTTTTGCATTAATTCAATGGGCATGTTCTAATTTTCTAGGTCCATCCCTGCCCGATATTCTTGCCGGAATTGGTTCTATTGTATGCCTGATGGTTTTCATAAAATTATGGAAACCGAAAAATACCTGGAGGTTTGCCAATGAAGTGCCGCATTTAATTAATGAGGAGACTAAACATTCAACGGCTCAATTGGTTAGAGCCTGGTCGCCATATATTATTTTAACCATCATGATAATAGCATGGGGATTGCAACCAATAAAAGAATTTTTCAATTCTTTTGGGCAAGTAGTGTTTCAATTTCCCGGAATTCATAATGCTATTATAGGTGTAGATGGTAAATTAATACCACATGTTTTTAAATTTAATTATCTATCTGCAGCTGGAACTGCCATTTTTTTATCAGCTATCATAGTAATTCCATTGATAGGATTGAGTTTTAAAAGTGGTGCGAAGGTATTTTTAGCAACCTTAAAGCAACTTAAATATCCAATCATAACTATAGCCTCCATATTGGCTTTTGCTTCTCTTGTAAATGATTCAGGAATTATTTTAACAGTAGCCCAGGCACTTGCAAAGACCGGCTACTTATTCCTTTCTTCGCACCTGTTCTTGGATGGCTGGGTGTATTTATTACAGGCTCGGATACTTCTTCCAATGCATTATTTGGCAAGCTTCAAAGCGCTACTGCCACTTCTATCGGGATAAACCCGGTATTAACTGTTGCCGCTAATACTTCAGGAGGAGTTATTGGTAAAATGATTTCGCCCTCGTCTATTGCAGTTGCTGCGGCAGCAGGTAACCTTGTAGGAAAGGAATCGAAATTATTCAGGTTCACTGTTAAACATAGTTTCATCTTGTTAACCTTCACCTGCTTTATTGTTTTAGCACAAACATATTTGTTCAGTTCGCTTATACCCGCCTATCATCTAAAGACGTTGGATATTGTTTCAATTACCCATGATTTCTCAAGAAGTTATGCATACCTTATTGCGCTAGGTTTTATTATGGGTGCTATAGCAACAATAATCATATTGGGGAATAGAAAGAAAATTAAAGAGGTCAAATCAAATATAAAAGAATAAATAGCTTTCTAAAAGGAATAGCTGTGCAGATCCTGATAGCTCATTTCGTCCAAGGTTGAGCTTTTTTGTTAGCGCAAACATTCCCATTTTAGCGCAAGCTTTGTAGCAAAGATTGGGTGAGGTAGCCATGCTTGTGCTTCAATCCAATTTTATTTTCGTTTATCATTCACAGTCACACAAAAATAAAAATAGGAAAACGATTTATTTCCTGGTTTACTGGCCCCGGTAGTGAATGATCTGCTAATTGAGGGTCTCCGGGCTGAAGAAACTTTATTAAGCGATAGTAGTAACAATGAACTTTTAATTATAAATTTGGCAACGGTTTCGGCAGAAGGAATTCTAATTCCGGTCCTGCATAAATGCGTAGCCGTTGGCTGCAAATGGGTCGACCATTTATTCGACTGTTCTTTCCGCACAGAAAAATTTTTTTTATGAAAAATATTTTGACCGCTATTGTCTTTTGCATTTTTCTCACTTCATTCCAAAATGAACATAATATGATCTCAAATGACTTTGTTGGCACATGGACATTAGAAAAATGTGTCGCCACACAGAAAGACGGAAAAATAAATTATCCCTATGGAGAAAAGCCGATTGGACAATTACTTTATGACGAAAAAGGAAATATGATGGTGGAAATCATGAAACCAGGAATTAAAAAGTTTGCGTCAACTAATCTGCTTCAAGGGACACCAGAAGAAATTTTACCGGCTTATTATGGGTTTATTGCATATTATGGGACATATAGGGTTATACCTGATTCTAATATAGTGATACATCACCTTATAGCATGTTCTTTTCCAAATTGGGTAAACCAAGACCAAAAAAGATATTATGAATTTAAAAACAACCAGCTTATACTTAGAACATCTTTGATTGGTTCTGAACGATACGAACTAATTTGGCAAAAAGTTGAATAAGGAAAGGACCCCCCAGCTATCCTGAGAATGTTCAAATAATAAAAGAGCTGCTGTCCGTATGTTTGCAACTACGGACAAATTAGAAGATTTTATTGAATAGGTTTTTCCGATTATAACCAATGTCAGTGTTCCTTTTTAAAAAATTTGTATTGATACGATAACAATATAAAAAACGTAACAGAGAAGTGTTGGAGATCAATATTGATTTTTTTGAAAAAAAGTTATAGAATTCGTGTAATATTGTTTTGTATTCAATTACAATTGGCATAGCTTTCAGTTATAAATTTAAGAATACAAAATCCCTTTGGCAACTTTCGCTAAATAATATTGAACACCCCAGGGAAGCCGAAAACTGCATTTTGAAAGAGTAGGCAAAAAAAAATTTAAGAATTGGATGAAAAAAATTTTACACTGCTTCGTATTGCTATTGCCCGTTTTTGCCATAGCGCAACAAGACAGCACTAGACAAATTACACTTGACGAAGGGACAGTGATAACTCTTTTATTAAAGCAAAACTTAAGCAGTTCAAAAGCAAACGTAGGTGATCTTGTTATCTTTGAAACAGCCGAGCCAGTTATTGTTGGAGACAAGGTATTATTAAGGAAAGGACTGGAAGCCTATGGGAAAGTTACAGAAGCTCAGGAAAGAAGGAGCTTGGGAAAATCAGGAAAATTATCTTTTTCCATTGATTATCTCAAGTTAGACGATGGCAGAATACTTAAACTTACGGCACAACAAAAATCAAAAGGGAAAGATAAAACAGGGACTTCAGTTACCGAAGCCGCGGTGCTTTCGCCACTTTTTCTTCTTAAAAAAGGCAAAGATGTGAAATATAAAATAGGAGATAAATTTACGGCGTACCTCGGCGAAGATTACAAATTTTAAAATTCATGAAAATATCAAACAAGGATAAGACCTCTATTTTGACTGAAGGTTGCTTTGATACCTATATATTTCAAATTGTCTTACCATAAATTATTGAACAATTAATCAAAAAGTTTTCTGTAAATGAAAAGGCTTAAATGGATAATACTTATTTCTATAAACTTTATTCTAATTTTTATTTGCTTTTGGACTTTGGTTTTTCTTAATGCTTACTACAACGGAGCTTTTATTCCTGATTCTTTTATATGGGTTAATGGAGTTATGCCAAGCAAACCTCTCTTAATAGGCGTATTAGAAAATGATTTGATCTTGTGTATTGAAGCGATTTTAATTTTGTCCATTTTTTATCTTTTAAACAGATGGCTTTTTATAGATTTACTTAATATTGAAAACCCAAAATTTATCTCTAAAAAAATTTATAAAACATCTATAATTATAATGTTGGTAATTATAATTTTAATTTCAATTTTAAGATATTAGAAAGAAGTTGTGCAACAGGCACGGACGCTTGCGCCAACAGATAGATAATTTAAATAAAACATTTAGTTCAAAATGAAACCAACACAAGATATTCTCGACTATTACAGGCAACCAACGGCAATGACATCGCCTGGGAAACACGCAGCTTTGTTCAGGAACTTACCGAATGATATTGACGAGCTTGTTCGCATTGTTCAGAGACTTGGAATTTATAGTCTTGTAACGCGGGACTTCTATGATTTCAATGTGCCGAAGGAACGCGAAGACGAAATCCAAATTCTCCATTTTAGCGCAAGCCTTGTAGCGATGATTCTGTGAGGTAGCCATGCTTGTGCTTCAATCCAATTATATTTTCGTTTATCATTCCCGGTTATACAACAATAAAAAAATAGAAAAACGATTTATTTCCTGGTTTACTGGCTCCCGGTAGTGAATGATCTGCTAATTGGAGGACTCCAGGCTGGAAAGACTTTGTTCAGCGATAGTAGTAACAATGAATTTTTAATTATAAATTTGGAAATGGTTCCGGCAGACAGGAATTCTAATTCCAGTCCTGCATAAATGCGTAGCCGTTACGTGCAAAGTTGAAAGGACAGGTTATAAATTGAAACCGACTAAAAGAAATTAACTTTGACAAATTAAAAATAAAAGGGTACTGAAAACCGATTAGATTAAGAACAAAAAATAATATAATTATGGCTAAAGAAATTAAGTCAGAAATATTAATAAATGCGATGCCAGAAAAGGTTTGGAGTATTCTTACTGACTTTGACAAATATCCTAATTGGAATCCCTTTATTAAATCAATTACAGGAAATGTTTTGGTGGGAAATAAAATAACTGCAAGGCTTGAGCCTCCCGGAGCTAAAGGAATGACTTTTAAACCTAAAGTTCTTGTCTTCGAAACCAATAAGGAGTTACGTTGGATTGGTCATTTATTGTTTCCCGGACTCTTTGACGGAGAACATAAATTTGAACTTATCTACAATGGAAACGGGACAACAACGTTTAAACAAGTTGAAAAATTTAGAGGAATACTTGTTCCTTTATTTAAAAAAATGCTTGACGTGAATACGTTTAATGGTTTTAATTTAATGAACAAAAAACTGAAAGAATTAGCCGAACAATGATATGAATGACAAGATGAAATCAAACAAAATTGCCGCAAGAACTTTTGGAGTATTTTTTCTTTTAGGTTATCTATCCTATGGACTAGGTTTTAGCCTTGTAAACTCTATTATAAACTCTCCAGATGGTCTTTCTAATGTTTATGCACATAAAACGCAAGTGATTTTTTACGCAGCAATACTGATGGCTGTATTTGCTTTTCTAAATATTGGGTTAGCTGTAATTATGGTTCCAATATTAAAACAATATAACAAAACTATCACTTATGGTTATTTAGGTGCAGCCATAACAGCGACTGTAATGCTTATAGTCGGGGCAATTTTCTTACTATTATTAATTCCCTTAGCCGATGAATTTATAAAAGCAGGCTCTGGCGAAACATCTTATTTTCAGACCTTGAGTCTTCTTTGTAAAAAAGGAGATTTTTTTTCTTACCAGATTGCGATGGCTATATGGGGTTTAGGAGGACTGATGTTTTGTTATTTGCTGTATCAATCAAAGCTCGTTCCACGACCGATGTCAGTCTGGGGTTTTATAGGATATATGATTTTTATATTAGGAACTATTTTAGCGCTTTTTGGATATAGTGTTGATGTCCTTTTAGATATTCCAGGAGGTTTATTTGAAATTTTCTTATCAATATGGCTGATAGTTAAAGGATTCAATCCTTCTGCAATCATTCACAAGTCTATTAAAACAAATAATTAAAAAGAATAACGAACGCACCTTAGCGCAACCTTTGTAGCAAAGATTCTGTGAGGTAGCCATGCTTGTGCTTCAATCTAACCTTATTTTCGTTTATCATTCCCGGTTACACAAAAATAAAAATAGAAAAGCGATTTATTTTCTTGTTTACTGGAGCCATCGTGCACATCATTGCGCGGCGCATGAATCAATGCACCCGTTGGCAGACAATAAATTTCCCGTCGTCTTTTTACATTTTAAACAACATGGATTCCCATGGTCTCAAGTTGACCGATGAGCCGGACTGTTGATGTATTTTTTCATAATTGTCAATCAGCAGTGTTCCCGGTGAATTTCCAATGGAAGAAGGCAAAGCAAAATCAATTGTCTTGTTCGACATATTGAGAAGCACCAGGTAACGATCGTTTCCACTTCCCCTGGTGTAAGCGAATACATCAGGATTATCAAGGTCGTACACTTTTAAAGCACCATAAACCATTGCATCGTGGTCGTGACGAAATTTGATAATGCGTTTATAATAATTTAATACGGAATTCGGATTGCGCTCTTCAGCAGCAACATTAATGGTTTTATAATTCGGATTCACCATAATCCATGGATTGCCGGTAGTAAATCCACCATTTTGTGCGTCATTCCATTGCATAGGCGTCCTTGAATTATCACGTCCGTTTTTAAGCAGGTTTTGCCTGAATGCCGTCACATCTTTTCCTGAGGCTTTAGCCATTTCATAAAAGCTCAGCACCAGGCGGTCCCTTAATTGACTAATGGATGTGAAAGGAGCGTTGGTCATTCCGAGTTCGTCTCCCTGGTAAAGAAAAGGCGTTCCACGCATGG
>JGI20205J14842_1000426_pt1 | contig 9430 bp, 8 predicted proteins | sample NGESurshal092012_2_FD_14842 | JGI IMG/M metagenome (IMG submission 14842) | reverse complement strand
GACGGAAGATCAAATCAGACATGCCCCCGCGAACCCGCCAAGCTCAGCCAGCCTCAAACGCCCAGCTCAACCGACCCCGTGAATGGACATCCCAGAACGACGGCCAGATGACGGTCGGACGATCTTGGAAAGCGTCTAGACGGGTCCCAAATCATACCCTGACCTGGTACTTCTTGTGGAGCTAAGCGGGCTCGAACCGCTGACCTCTTGCATGCCATGAATCACTAACCGGTTCCCCGACCAGGCCATATGTGTGCCGACCAGTAGATTCACAAACTCACGCAGGCTGCTGACAGCTCAGATTAGCGGCTACCAGCGTCGCCTTGCCCCTCAATCTGCCCCTCAAATGAGCCCCAACGACCCAGCGCAGTCACGCGGCGAAGGCAGATCGAATGTAGGTTCGCCTCTGGTACCTTCGCGTGGCAGGAAGCGGTAGTCGCACTGCGAACCCGCCGCGTCCCGCCTAGCTTTTGCTTGGCTCCGGGCGGCCGCTCCGGGAGTGCGAGCAACGCTGGCAGCGTAAAGGAAACCCGATCTCCGTATGACTTGCATGACATATGACCTGCATGACATACTCTGATGGTGGATATCGACTGGCCAGTTGAGTTCGGGACGTGGCTGGACCGGCTCGAGACCGACGCCCGCGCCGGCGATCAACGCGCTCACACAGTGCTGGTGTTCGTCGCCCGTGCTCTTGACCAGCTGCGAAACCTGCCCGAGCCTCCCGCCCGGGAGAGCGAGACGGCGACACTGCGGTGGGTGCGTCAGTCGCGGCGGTATCCGCTGTGGCGGGTGTCGCATGCCTATCACCCGCAGGCCGCAGTGCGGCTGATCTGCTGGTTCCCGCCGGACACCGGCACAGTCGTCGTTGCCTTATTCGCCGCCGACAAGGCCCGGCTCGGGGACGTGTTCTATGACGGGGTGGCCGCTCGCGCCGATCCGCTGGTGGACCAGTGGAAGCGCGAGACGGCCTATGAGGAGAAGCCATGAGTGACCGCCAGCCCGCCAAGCCGGACCAGCCCGGCTTCGTCCGCGGGAATGAGCGCCTGGACGAGCTGCTGGCCGACCCGCAGGTCGCCGGCGACGTCGCCGCCGCGCAGGCCGACGCCGAGGAAATGGACCGGGTCTACGCGATGAACCTCGCGATGATCCGCCAGGCCGCCCAGATGACCCAGGTCGAGGTCGCCCGCAAGCTCGGCGTCGGCCAGGGCGTCGTATCCCGCCTCGAGCATCGCGACGACATGCTGCTCTCCACCCTGTACGACTACCTCATGGCCACCGGCGCCGACGGCGCCGGCATCGTCGTCACCGTCCACGGCCAGCGCATCGAACTCGACCTCGCACGGCTCCGCAGCCACCCCGAACAGCACACCGCCTGAACCTGGCCACCGCCGACGCGGAACTCCATGCTGAGCCAAGACGTCAAGTGCTCGAGCCATAGAAATGCTCGATCAACGCCCGGTTCGACCCCACCATGTCTACTGACTGCGTGGAATGGAACTGTCGGCCCTCCTCCATAAGCTGGTCGCGGGCACGGACGGAGGGCTATGGAACACGCTGACGTCGAGCGGCTTCGCGAGCGGCATCCGGCGTGGCGCCTGCTCCGGGCAGGCAACGCGCCGCTGGTGCTGACCTTTCTCGGCCGGTTCTTCGTCGAGGACAACAACGGGGCGACGTCCGGGCCAGACCTGATCGCCGCGCTGGACGATGACCTGTACGCACTCAACGCGGGCGACCCGGACAAGCCGCGCTACCCGAAGCCGGCTACCGATTATCTCGACGACTGGGCGTTCGCCGACGCCGGCTGGCTGCGCCGCTTCTACCCGCTCGGGTCGGACGAGGTGCACTATGACGCCACCCCGGCTTTCGAGAAGGCCTACGCCTGGGTGACCGGGCTGAGCGTCCGGCCCTTCGTCGGTACCGAGTCACGCCTGCACATTGTGGTGGAGCTACTGCGCCAGATCATCCACGGCGCCGAGACCGACCCGCAGGCACGCCTGGCCGAACTGCACCGGCGACGCAACGTGATCGACCGCGAGATCGCCGAGGTCGAGGCGGGCAAATTGGCCGTCCTCGGCACGACCGCGCTCCGCGACCGGTACCAGCAGTTCGCCGCCACTGCGCGTGACCTGCTCTCGGACTTCCGCGCGGTCGAGGAGAATTTCCGCGGCCTGGACCGCGCGGCCCGCGAGCGGATCGCGGCCTGGGAGGGCGGCAAGGGCGATCTGCTCGGCGAGCTGGTCAGCAGCCGCTCGGACATAAACAGCTCCGACCAGGGCCGCAGTTTCCAGGCGTTCTACGATTTCCTGCTGTCCGAGACACGGCAGGACGAGCTAACCGACCTCCTGACGCGGGTCCAGTCCGTCGAGCAGGTCGAGGCGGACCGGCGGCTGCGCACCATCCACCACGACTGGTCCGAAGCCGCGGAGCGCACCCAGCAGACCGTCCGGCAGATCTCCGAGCAGCTACGCCGCTTCCTCGACGACCAGGTCTGGCTCGAGAACCGCCGCGTGCTCGACCTCGTCCGCTCCATCGAGGCGTCAGCGCTCGCCTGCCGCGACCAGCCGCCGGAAACCGGGCTGGAGGTGGACGAGCCGGGCGTGGGGATCGCTCTGCCGTTCGAGCGGCCGCTCTTCGACGCCCGTCCCGCCGCACGGGTCGAGAGCCTGCTCGACCCGGACGCCGGCGACGAGGCCGACGTGACCGCCCTGTTCAGCCAGACCTTCGTCGATCAGGCCCGGCTCGCCGACAATATCCGCGCGGCCGTGCCCGAGCGGGGCTCCGCCCTGCTCGGCGACATCGTCCACGTCTACCCGGTCGAGCAGGGCGCCGCCGAGATCGTCGGCTACCTGGCGCTCGCAGCTGACGATCTTGAGGTGACCGTAGACGAGCAGGACGAGACGGTCATCGACTATGACGATGGCGAGATCACCCGCCGGGCGCGGCTGCCGAAGGTGACGGTGACGCGCCGATGAGGACCCCTGAGGAGCACGCAGTAGCCGCGGCGATCATCCATCTCATGCGCGGCGTCGTGTACCGCGAGCAAGATGAGCCCACCTGGACCGCTCTCGGCCGCCACGCCCCGGCCGTCCGCGACCACTTCGCCGCGATCGGCGTCGACGTGATCGTCGACGACACTGAGGGGTACGCCTACCTGCAGAGCCGGCCGGATGCCGACGGCGAGGATCTCCTGCCCCGCCTGGTGGCCCGGCGGACGCTCACCTACAACGTGAGCCTGCTGCTCGTCCTGCTCCGCAAGCGACTCGTCGAGTTCGAGTCGGCAGGCGGCGAGGGCAAGCTGGTGCTCAGCCGCGACCAGATCGTGGAGATGCTGGGGCTGTTTCTCGCCGAGTCGACCAACGAGGCGCGCGTGATCGACCAGGCCGACGGCACCATTCGCCGGGCAGCGGAGCTCGGGTTCTTGCGCCAACTGCGCGGGCGCGCCGACCAGTGGGAGGTACGCCGCATCCTCAAGGCGTACGTGGACGCGCAGACGCTCTCGGACTTCGCCGGCAAGCTGGCCGACTACGCCGGAGCAGGCTCGCGTCAGNCAGGTGGCGGCGATGAGTGACCAGCCGTTCNCCGCATCTCAGNTGGGCAGCGANGACACCCNGGCGGGCTACCGGCTGCACCGNCTCGAGGTGTTCAACTGGGGNACATTCGACAAGCGNGTCTGGCGCCTGTCTCCCGAGGGAGCCACCGCGCTGCTCACCGGCGACATCGGCAGNGGNAAGTCCACCCTGGTCGATGCGCTCACCACNCTGCTGCTNCCCGCGCAGCGCATCTCGTACAACAAGGCCGCCGGGGCCGACGCCAGGGAACGNACGCTCCGCAGCTACGTCGAGGGCCACTACAAGTCCGAGCGGATCGAGGCCACCGGCAGCTCGCGTCCGGTCGGGCTGCGCGACCACCGGCACTACTCGGTTGTGCTCGGAGTCTTCGCCAACGCGGGATTTGACGAGACCGTCACGCTGGCGCAGGTGTTTCACCAGAAGGACCGGGCCGGCCAGCCGGACCGGTTCTTTGTCACCTCGCCGAAGCAGCTCTCAATCGAGGCCGACTTCACCGACTTCGGCGCCGACCTGACGGACCTGCGCCGCCGGCTGCGGGCCGGCGGTGCGGAGATCCACAACGTCTTCCCTGATTACGCCCGGAAGCTCCGGCGCCTGCTCGGCATCAAGTCCGAGCAGGCGATGGAGTTGTTTCACCAGACCGTATCGATGAAGTCGGTCGGCAACCTCAACGAGTTCGTCCGCGATCACATGCTCGAGCCGGCCGATGCTGCCGAGAAGATCCGAAGCATCGTCGCCCACTTCGGAGACCTCACGAAGGCGCACGACGCAGTCAAGCGGGCACGCGAGCAGCTCGAAGCACTGCAGCCGCTGGTCGCGACGAGTAAGCGGTACGACGAGGCGCTGGCGCGGCGCGGCGAACTGGAGCGCCAGCGCGACGCGGTGCGCTTGTACATCGCCGAACTGCGCATCGGCCTGCTCACCGACGAGATCGCCGCGCACACAGCCATACGCGAAAGCCGCGCTCAGGCGGCAACGGAAACCCAGGCGGCGCACGACCGTCTCGTCCGCGAGCGCGAAGGGCTGATCACTGCGCGCGCTGCGGCCGGCGGAGACCGGGTCAACCTGCTCGAGCAGCAGGCCGCCGCCGCTCGTGCGCAGGCGACCGAACGGCGCCAGCGGCGGGCCGATTTCGACGCTCTCCTCCAGGCGGCTGGCCTGGCCAGCGTCGCCGATGCGGCGGCGTTTGCGACGGTCTCGGCCGCCGTGGCGTCGGCCCGGACAGCGGACCGGGCGCAGCAAAAGGCGCTGGACAAGCAGTTGGAGGCGTCCATCGCGGCGCGCAGCGACCTGCGCCGGGCCGGCGACGAGACGCGCGCCGAGCTCGCCAGTCTGGCTGATCGCCAGAACAACTTGCCGGCCGCCCAGGTGGACGTACGGGCCCAGCTCTGCGCCGAGCTCGGCATGACCGAGTCCGAGCTGCCATTCGCCGGCGAGCTGCTCGATGTCGCCGAGGAGTTCTCGGCCTGGCGGGGGGCCGCCGAGCGCGTGCTTCGCGGCTTCGCGCTGTCGCTGCTGGTGCCGCAGCAGCACTACGACCGGGTGTCCCGCTGGGTCAACGAGCACCGGCTCACCTACCGCCGCAGCGACGGGCGGATGGCCGGCAGCCGGCTGGTATACGAGCGGGTGCCGGCTCGGCGCGTTCCGCTGCAGCCGCGCAACCCCGGCCGCATGCTGCTCCTCGCTGACACCATCGACATCGCAGACGGCCCGTTCCACGACTACCTTCGCGACGAGTTGGTCCGGCGGGCCGACTTCACCTGTGTCGACACGATCGAGCAGTTCCGTGACGAGCACCGGGCCGTGACCCGCCAGGGACAGGTGCGGGCCGGCGACCGGCACGAGAAGGACGACCGGTCACGCGTCGACGACCCGCGCTCCTGGGTCCTCGGCTGGATCAACGAACGCAAGATCACAGCGCTGACTGCGCACCTGGTCGAGTTGCAGGACCAGTTCGCCCAGGCCAGCGCGGAATACTCCAGCCTGCGCGGGCAGCGCGACGAGCTGGCGACCCGGCTGTCAGCGCTGGACGGCCTGGCCGTCTTCCGCGCCTGGAGCGAGCTGGACTGGGCGGACGCCGACGGACGGGCGATCGCCGCGGAGGAAGAGCGCCAGCGACTGATCTCCGGCTCGTCCGCCCTGGCCGAGATCGAGCGGCAACTGAAGGACAACGAGGCCAGCTTGGCCACCAGGCGCAGCGAGCTCGATACGCTGACCGGCGATGTGCGGGTCCAGGACGAGCTGATCAAGCGAGCGAGAGTGGCCCGCGACGCCGACCAGGCCGTCGTCTCCGGGCTGGGCGAGGCTGTCCGAGCCGAAGCCCGTCCCTCCTTCGACCAGCTCACGGCGCGGCTCGGTGATGCCCTGCCCCGGTCGGCCGATGCGTGCGCGGCGGCCGCTGATTCCCTCACTGCCGCGCTGCATGGCGCCATCGACCGTGTCGGCCGCGAGCTCGGCGGCTACGTCCAGAGCCTGATCCAGTACATGGCCGAGGTCCGCCGCCGCTGGCCCGAGGCGACAACCGAGATGGACGCCCACGTCGAGGCCCGGGACGAGTTCCGCGCGTTCCACGACCGGGTGGCGACCGACGACCTGCCCCGCTTCGAGGACGAGTTCAAGCGGCAGCTCAACACGAATGCTATCCGCGAGCTCGCCCAGTTCAACAACTAGCTACGGCGTCAGTCGCAGGACATCCACGCCAGGGTCGACCGCATCAACGAAGCCCTCGGTGCGATCGACTACAGTCTCGGCCGGTACATCAAGCTCGTCACTGAACGGACAGTCAACACCGAGGTGCAGGATTTCCGCACCGAGCTGCGCGCCGCGACCGACGACACGCTCTCGGCGGACGACGACCACTATTCCGAGCAGCGGTTCCTGGACGTGCAGCGGATCATCGAGCGCTTCCGCGGGCGGGACGGGCACGCTGACTCCGACCGCGCGTGGACTCGCCGGGTCACTGACGTCCGCAACTGGTTCACTTTCTCGGCCTCCGAGCGAGACCGCGAGACCGACCAGGAATGGGAGCACTACCGGGACTCCGACGGCAAGTCCGGCGGCCAGAAGGAAAAGCTGGCCTACACCATCCTCGCCGCCTCGCTGGCCTACCAGTTCGGGCTGGAATGGGGCGCCGCGAAGTCGCGCGACTTCCGGTTCGCGGTGATCGACGAGGCCTTCGGCCGCGGCTCGGACGTCTCGACCCGCTATGCGCTGGACCTGTTCGCCCGGCTCGGCCTGCAACTGCTGATCGTCACCCCGCTGCAAAAAGTGCACGTGATCGAGCCCTACGTCCGGGCGATCGGGTTCGTCGACAACCCGACCGGCAGCTATTCCCGCCTGCAGACCCTGACCATCGAGGAGTTCCGCCGACACCAGGCCGGCCGCGAAGCATGACCGCGTGGACCACCCGCTCCGACATCCGGGCGCGAGTAAGGCGGCGCTGGGACGACGGGTCGATGCTGCGCGCGCTCGCCGGAGCCTCGCCATTTCCGGTGGTGGACGTGGCGCTGCGCGGGCCGAAGCCGGCCGAGATCGGCGACGACCTGGACGCGGTGCGCTCGTGGATCGCCGCGCTGGAAGCCGGGAGCCGGGGCGGCTCGCACTACACGCTGGCGTACGCGCCTGTCGGCGGCCGCCTGATCGGCCGTAACGAGCTGCCGAGCCGCGCCATCGTCGAGTCGTATGAGCAGGCCGCAGCGCTGCTCGGCGTCGGCGACCAGATGCAGGCGTACCAGGCCGTGCTGTCGGTCGTCGCCACGGAGCCAGTCGTCTCGGCCTGGGTCGCGAGCAAGCCCCTGCGGGCGCTTGAGGTCGCGGACATGTGGCCGGCGCTCCTGTCGGCCTACCTCTGGCTGGAGCACGCGCGGGACTCCGGACGCTACCTGCGCGAGATCACCGCTCCGGGAGTCGACACGAAGTTCGTGGAACGGCACCGCCCGCTGCTGGCCCAGCTACTCGGGGTGCCTAAGGCCGCGCCGGGCTTCCTCACCGCGCTGGGGCTGAGCGGCAAGCCGGAGACCTTGCGCCTGCGGGTAGACCCGTCGCTGAACCTGGCTGCGGGGCTGTCCGATCTCACCGCCCGGGTGGATGAACTGGTGACGCTGCAGATTGCCGCCAAGCGCGCCGTGATAGTCGAGAACGAGATCACCTTCCTCAGCGTGCCCGTGCCCGCTGAGGGCCTCGTTCTGTGGGGAAAGGGCTTCGAGGTTGACCGCGCCGGGTCGATGCCGTGGCTAGCCGACGCCGACATCGCCTACTGGGGAGACCTCGATACCCACGGCTTCGCCATCCTCAATCAGCTGCGCGCGTGGCTGCCGCAGGCCCGCTCCATGCTGATGGACCGCGACACGCTACTGGCCCACCGCGACCGGTGGGTGACCGAGGAGACCCCGGCCGCTGCTCGCCTCAGCCGGCTCACCGCCAACGAGGAAGCGCTCTACCACGACCTGATCACAGACCGCCTCGGCCGACGGGTCCGCCTCGAACAAGAGCGCATCGACTGGGTCTGGGTAGCCGATCGGCTCCCGTACTAACGAGACGGCGAACCGGCACACGCCGATCGATGACGATCGCCTCCGGCGAGTTGCTGGTGCTCCGACATCACCTTCATGGCCAGGTGCGGCAACGGCCGACGGCTCTGTCGCTGGTACAGAGCGGAGGAGGACCGTGGCCTTCCGGCTTTCTTCCCATGACCTCTTGCCAGGCACAAAGGGCTACCCGTGTGGGCGACCTAGCCCAACTCCGCGCGGATGCTGATCAGCGAGCCATCTCAGGAGCGGATCTTGCCCCTCGGAATGCCCTTGTTCAGGCGGCTGCACATCGGTTTACCGTTCGAATTGTGCATGTGACCTGTGTGGAGCTATGGGGATTCGAACCCCAGACCTCTTGCATGCCATGAATCCCAGCGCCTTCCGCTGACCTGCAGCTATGCGGTCTGACCAGCCAAAAAGAGCAACGGAGAGCAACTTGGAGCGACGCAGGACGACGGCCGCCGACGCCGATCTGCTACCAGGCGCGCTACCAGCAGACCAGAGCACTTGACCCCCTCCCCCAGGCCAGAACCGATCCATTGGCCAGACCATACAATTCCGCCAGGCAAAGCCGCAGCAACCGCCAGGCTGACACGTCCGGATCTGCCGAGATCAGTAAGTCTGCCTGTCCCCGCTCGACGCATCGGGTGGCGCGGACTTCGCGGGCTCGTCGAGGCGCAGGATCGTTTCCTCGATCTCCTTGTTTCGCGCGTTGGCGAACGAGATCGCCGTGCCTATGATCGCGAATCCTGTCCTCTGCAGCACCAAGAGCGATCTCACATTGTCACTCGCGGCGCGGGCGAACAGGGGCCGCACGCGAACCGATTCCAGGAGCAGGGCGAGCGCTCGGCCGGCGATGCCTTGCCCCCAGAAGGACCTGTCGATCCAGTATGTGACCTCGGTATCGCCATCAACCACGAAGCTGGCGATGCTGCCGACGAGCCGTCCATCGACGGTGACCGCACGGGTGGTCGCCTCTGGCAACGTCCGGACCTTCGCCATGTGGACATCGAACGCGGTGCGGTCATCGGGATTTTCGGCCGTGAAGGCGGCCATCCGGACCGACTCGGGATCCCGCATCTGTTCGAACAAGGCATCGAGGTCAGGGTCGTCGATCGGCCGCAGCGCCACCTCAGCCACAAGTACCCTCCAACCCTGGTCCAGCGACGATCAGCGGGGCGAACATACCAGCATCATCGGACAATCGGTGAGGACTCGACATCCGCTTGGGTGTGCGACAGATTTGTAGGTAGCACGATCGCATCTGGCAGCTAGCGAGGTCGGGCCACGGTTGCCTGGTTGCGGGGCCGTGTCCAGATTTCGTCCCAG
>JGI20205J14842_1000422_pt1 | contig 9473 bp, 9 predicted proteins | sample NGESurshal092012_2_FD_14842 | JGI IMG/M metagenome (IMG submission 14842) | reverse complement strand
GTGCTGGACGTATGTGCTGGTGAGAGGCTCCCCGTCAGACTTCCTCAGACCTGCCCAGACTGCTCATCCGTGCCTGGGGGTCAAGGGGTCGCGGGTTCGAATCCCGCCGTCCCGACCATTTTTCGAACACTTGTACTCCTCATTGGGAACGAATCCAGCCATGATCGTTCCCACCTAGCCCCGGCCGGCCGGGCAAAGCATCCACGGCGGCGACCACCGAGCTGCAGGCGGCCTCCCGGCCGCCAGAGTCACAGCGCCGTTCGCCTCCGCCCGCCGACAGGCCGCCCGACCCCAGCTCACGACGATGACGACCGGTACCACCTGGCGGACCGCCTCAGCCCGCACCAGGCGCAGAGACTGCGCGTACTTGCCGCCTCCGATCCCCAGCTCACCCCCGCCGTGCAGTCGCCGAGCGGCTCAAGCTGACTGACGTGGCCACCTCGGACCTGCGCCATTTCACGTCGTGCGCCCCAAAAGCACCGCCGCCCCGAACCTCCTGCCATAGCCGCCGGCCGCGCGCAGGCGGCCTGGCACTGACGGAGCAGCTATCACGCTCCCTCACAGGACTTCAATACCCCTGACACCCGAGCCGCCGTCCGGTGCGGCACATGGGATCAAGGCCAGCAGGCAGACCAGCGACACTACCGACCGGCGTGATCTGAGCTGCTTCACCCGGCCGCTCGACTCGCTCCCCGCCCGCGCACTCATGCCGAATAGCGGACATTCCGTGGGCGCATAGTTATTCGTCAATCGGCATGTTCACTCGTGGCCCAGCGGGTTCGACCCTAGGTCCTCGTGGTCGACTGCCTGGCGCTACCAACGTTTCCGGGATTGCGCCAGATCGCCGATTATTCGCTCCCAGCCGGCCGGTCCTGGCCGGTCACTGAGGCACGCAGAATACCTGTTCGGCGGGCAGTCGGCCGTCAGTCGGTGCTGCGCGCCGGTGCGGTCTCAGCGCATTGTCTGCCGTCGCTGGGTTATGAGCCGCGCGACGCAGTTTCAGGCGTCGCGCATGGTTTCTGATGAGGCTGACCTGTGCAGACGTCCAGCAGTGCGGGTCCCGCCCAGCGCTTCGGCGTCACGGATGAGGGACACTTCACGCTCGCCGGCTAGCCGATGCTGGCCGCCAGGTCCTGATAGGGAGGGACGAGTTCGCCCCAGCGCGCCTCGGTGTTGCCGCGCTCGCGCCCGGCGAGGTAGGCGGCGAGATTCTCGGCGTGGATCTGCCAGCCGGCCCCGTAGTAGGCGACCGCGTCCAGTGCCATGCCCCGGACCTCGATGACCAGGACGGTTTGGTCGCCGTCGGCGGTCAGCGTGGCCTCGAGGATCTCGTCGTACGGCGGCACGCCCTTGCCGCGCTGGTAGGACTCATCCGTCTCCCTGGTCGTCACCCGCAGCCGGCGTGGTGGCTCGCACTCTTCCACCCGCCCGGCGTGGTCCGAGTCAGCGTCGTCGACGTAAAGGCGGAACTGTCCGCCGGGCCGGAGCTCGCCTTCTACCCGCCCGTACCAGCGCGTGATGCGGCCGGGATCGGTGATTGCCGACCACAGATCGTCGATATCGGTGTCGTAGTGGTCTTCGATCCGCACGACGCCATTGCCGTCGGCCGATCGCAGGCTGCCCAGGATGCGGGTAGCCGGGTTCGTGCTGCTGGTCACGTGGTGCTCCTTCGTTCGCGTTTTCCTCGGGCGATCTCGGTGTGCAGGGCGTCTAGCCGCTGCTCCCACAGGGCCCGGTACCGGGCCAGATATTCATCGATCTCGGCGAGCGGCTGGGCGCGGAGGCTGTAGACCCGCCGCTGTGCATCCTGGCGGACCTCGACCAGCCCGGCTTCCCGCAGCACCCGCAGGTGCCGCGATACCCCAGGGCGGGCAATCGGGAGCAGCGCCGCCAGCTCGCCCACGGTGGCCGGGCCGCGGTAAAGCGTCTCCAGCATCGTTCGCCGGCTCTCATCCGCCAGCGCCCGCAGGGCGGCTTCCATGAAACGAATGTACCAATATGGTTACGTACCCGTCAAGGTACCTACGTGCGCGCACGCGCGCGACTGCGCGAACTTCGACCCAGCAGATGCGCCCTGACGCGTGCCGCAAGAGCAAGCAGTTATCTCTGCGACCCGCCGAACTCCCAGTCAGGCGTACAGATCACACCTGATCTGCGTGCTCCAGTCGATGCTTGTGAACCAGACGCAGGCGGCTCATATCGGCGGCTCCGTGCTCGTTATCCCAGATCTTCTCCGTCACTCAGCGTGACTGTGTCTATCGAGGTGGTCCGATGCCGCCCGCCCGATTTGGCGCGACGTGACTCGCCTGGACCTCACCGTCGGCGCCGCATCGCGGGGTGTCCCTTGATGCGAGCGAAATTGCCCGGCCACCCGTGACCAGATCCCGCCTGACGTGATGCGCGCCCAATGCGGCAGATCCGTGCGTTGCCACGGCGAGACAGCTATGGATAAACATGCAGACTGGGATGGTCTGCGGCCGGTGCACGCCACGGGCCGGAAGTCGCTGCGGCGGGGGTCAGCGTGCGCGCCAGCGGCAGCCTGCAAGCGAGGCCCGGCCGGTGCTGCGCGAGGGCGCCCGGGGCGGAGCGCTGATGGCGTGCTGCGGGCGGGGCACGGCCGGGAGGTCGCGAGCCTCACGGCTGGGCGCGGTCAGGCTGGCGGGTAAGGCAAGCCGGCCTGCCGGCGGACCTCGTCCATTGCCTGCATGATCGTGTACGTCTCATCCAGCGGGAGCAGCGGACTTTCCAGCAGCCCCGCGCGAAGACAGCGGCCCACCTCGGCGGCCTCGCCGCGCAGCCCGCGCCCTTCATGCGGTTCTTCGAAGCGCTCCAGCTCGGCGCCGTCACGCGCGATCACGCGGAACGCGGTCGGCGTGTAAAACCAGCCGTCGATCTCTATCCTCGCCGCCGTGCCGTAAATGGCGGCGGGGTTGCCCGATGCGGCCAGCAAGGTCGTGGTCAGCACCGCGTGGGCGCCGCTGTCGTACTGGAAGATCATCGACGTGGTGGCGTCAACGCCGGTAAACGCCGGATAGCTGACCGCGGTGATCCGCGCCGGCACGCCAAGCACCAGGCTCGCGAACGAGACCGGGTAGATGCCAAGGTCCAGCAGGGCCCCGCCGCCCAGTTCCGGCGCGAACAGCCGGAACCGCGGATCGGGGGCGAACCACTGCCCGTGCTCGGCGGTCAGGTAGACGACATCGCCGAGCGTTCCGGCGGCGAGGATCTCACGCACCCGCGCAATGTGCGGCAGGAAGCGCGTCCACATTGCTTCCATGAGGAACGTTCGGTGGTCGCGCGCGGCGTCGATCATCTCGCGCGCCTGGGCGGCGTCCATGGCGAACGGCTTCTCGACGAGCACGGCCTTGCCCGCGCTGATCGCGAGCAGCGCGGCGCCGTGATGGCCGGGGTGAGGCGTTGACACGTACACGGCATCGACATCCGGGTCGCTGACCAGAGCCTGGTAGCTCGCGTGCCGGTGCGGCACGCCGAATTCGTCCCCGAACGCGTCCGCCGAAGCCCGGGACCGCGACCCGACGGCAACAACCTCACAGTCGGGCTGCAGCGCGAGATCATGCGCGAAAGCACGGGCGATGCCGCCCGTAGCGAGGATTCCCCAGCGAATCGGACGGTCATCCGGCTGCCTCATCCGATTGCTCCTGTGGCGGGTAACCCGGCAGCGCAGCCGCCTGCCAGGCAGAGCACCGCAGCTAGCTTGCCCGTCACCACGGGAACACCAGGGAACTGATCCCGCCCCGCGGCGCGGACCCGACAACCCTAACGACGGCCGCAGACACCAGCAAACCGATACGCCGGCCGACCCAGCCGCTGAGGTAAGCCCGTAGCCGGCGATGAGATTCGCGGCGCGGTGACTGCCCTGACCCTGGGACAGGTGCCCGGCCGGCCGCGGATGCTGGTCATGGGCCGACCAGCCGCTCACCGCCGCGGCCGCCGACCAGGAAGATGCAGCGGCTCAGGCCGTCGCGCAGCTGGTCCGGCCCGTGCCTGGCGTGCGTCCTGACCGCCCTGAACGCCCTGTGTCTAGTCCCACCTGACGCGCGATCGGCGGCATGAGAGTGCGAGTGTGCCGTTACGGGGGGCGGTCTTGTCGGCGCGGACGGCCAGGAGCCAGGGGATCGCGCCCTGGCCGCTCTCGGTCAGCCCGCTGATGACCATGCCGTTTGCGAACAGGGCTGCGGCGTAGGCGCTCAGCGGCCGGTGCATGCTGGTGAAGGTCATGCCAGGGCCGTCGCGCTCGATGCGGTCGGTGTAGCGGCGCGGCTCCAGGTAGGGCTGCGAGAACCGGAACTGCGCCGTATGCAGGGTGGCCTCGTCTCTGGCCGAGATGAACGGGTGGACCACCGCCAGGCACAGGCGGCCGCCCGGCCGCAGGATCCGGCCGATTTCGCTGACGGCACCCTCGAAGTCGTCGATGTCTAGCAAGGACATGCAGGCAACGACCAGCTCGGCACTATGGCCGGCGAACGGCAGCGCGGCAGCGTCGGCGAGTACCACTGGCATGGCCGCGCAGGACGCCGCCGCAGCCCGGGCCAGCGTCGGCGACTGATCGGTGCCGATCACCCGGTAGCCGAGCCTGAGCAGCTCCCGGCCCGCCCGCCCTTCCCCGCACCCCAGATCGATCACCGGCCCGGGGCCGGGCGGCGGGAGCAGTTGGCGCAAGGCAGGCCAGGTGCCCTCCGCGAACCCGTCATGCCGGGACGCGCGCGTCCACCTGATCTACTCGGCCGCGCGCTCTTCCCACGACCCGGCCAGGCTCACTCGCTCACCGTACCGGCCCGGCAGATCTCCTCCCAGGGCGGGCACTCGCGGCGGCAAATGAGGACGCTGCTTGGCTAGGGCAAGCGCTGCTGGCACGGCGTCCGTGCAATGGAAGCGGGATCAGTCAGGCTGGCTTGCAGCGGTGGATGGCGCGTGCGGACAGAGCCGTGATCCAGGCGAATGCGGTGATGATGCTGGCGCGCTGGAAGAGTCCCGCGAGGTTAGCGAGCCTGGGTGCTTGCCCGAAGCCTGCGCCAGCGAGACCGAGGTTCACTACCACACGCCGCTGTACCAGCGGAGTAGAGCGCCCACCGCGGGTGGCCTGCTCGGCGGAATCGCCAGGCGCAGGCAAGCGCGGCCGCCGGCAGGCCGAAGAAGACCGGGATCGCGGCGATGCCGTGCCTGGTCATTGATTCGCTCGGCTCGGGGAGAGCGTCGGGTGTCCCAGGTGGGTAGCCGCTGACCGGGTCGGTGGGGAACACGGCCGAGCCCAGCAGCCGAGGCCGGCTGCGCCGATCAGGGCTGGCCCGAGACGGGTGCCCACGATGGCGTCGCGAGTCCGGGACAGGCCCGCGGCGGCGGCCAGGCAGAGCGTTCCGGCTGCGCTGAAGTTGGCGACCTGCACCCAGCCGTGAGGACCGAGCGACAGCGAGCTCACCGGGTGGCGCAATGGCTTGTAGCCCGCTCGCCGGGCACCTTCAGCAAGAAAGACAGTGACGAACAGCGGACCCGCCGCCACGCCGCACCGCAGCAGGCCGCGCGTTAGCGGCGCCGCCCCCGAGCGCGCGAATTCGAACCTCATGATCAGAGGGTATCCGTGCAAGGGGCGCGGCTTGTTGGACAGCCTGGCCCAGGCCCAGCGCGTCGAGCGGGAAGAACACCCGCTCGACCGATGAAGCTCGTCTTCACCCGTCTACCTCATCGACGGCGACGACATCGTTATCCTGCAAGCCCGCTACCACTACACGTAAACACTGCCAAACCATCCGCGGCAAATGAGGGCTCCGGAGTCAAGGCGTTAATCGCCCGGAGTGCGGACGCCGCGCTGGCCGCCCGGCCGGATTCCGGCCTGGATCGGCGGGGCAGGCCCGGAGTAAGGTTCAAGATCGCCGGGTAGATCTGTCGATCTGCGGCGGTCCCGTCCGTCGGACTTAGTGTCAGGTCCATATTCCGGTCGCAGACGCCGGCCGGCGAGGCGCGAGGAGAATTCGATGGCGAAGTTCGTGTATGTCTACATCGGCGGTCAGATGGCAGAGACGCCAGAGGCGCAGGAGCAGGCGATGCAGGCCTGGGGGGCATGGTTCGGCACACTCGGCGACTCGGTCGCCGACATGGGGAACCCGTTCGGTAACTCCGCGACGGTGAGTTCGAGCGGTGTCGCCGACGGGGGCAAGTCTGGCGCGGGCGGCTACTCGATCGTGTCGGCCGGCTCGCTGAGTGATGCGACGGCGAAGGCAAAGGGCTGCCCGGTGCTAGCCAGCGGCGGGTCCGTCGAGATCTACGAGGCCATCCCGATGTAGTGGCACCGGCTTGGGCCGCGGGCTGGCCCGAGCCGCCGGGGCGGGGCATTTTGCGCGGCAAGCTGGTCCCGCTGCCTCGCGCGGCAATCCGGATACATCTCGTGCGGATTGCCGCGCCCGCTGTTGCGCGGACCACGTCGTGGTAACGAGACTCGCGGTCGGCCTGGCGCAGGAGCGCGCTCGGCGGAACTCCGCGCGCCTGCCTCTTGCCTGTGCCTGCGCCAGGGACGACACTGCTCTGTAGCCGAGGTGAGGGGGAGACACATGGCCGGAACTGGGGCCCGGGATGAGGTCCGCAAGGTGCTCGACGAGATGCTCGAGGCGCAGAACGCGGGCGACGCGGGGCGGCTGCGCTCCATGCTCTCGGAGCGTCCCGATGCCGTCCATATCGGGACCGACGCCGGGGAGTGGTGGACGAGCACGCAGGTCGTGGATGCCGTGGCCGCCGCCGGCGGCGGCGACGGCCTCCGGGCGGTAACCGATGCCATCGACATTCACGTCCAGGGCGATGTCGCCTGGGCTGAGGGGCGCGGGCGCTTCATGAGTGCGGGCGGGGGGGAGCGGCCGGTGCGGATGACCGGTGTGCTTATTCGCGAAGATGGCCAGTGGAAGGTCGTGCAGTCACACGCTTCCATCGGGGTCCCGAACGCGGACATCTTCGGCTAGCACCCGGGCGTTAGCCGCAGGATCTGGGCTCGATCGGCGACTGGCCCGCCAGCTGCCGTTAGCGTTCGGCACGACAACCAGGTCCGTCAGCGCTCCTAGATCAGTACTCTTCGCGCTGCCTCGTGGCGCGCCCGCAGCGGCAGAAGAGGATGTTCGCCGTGTTCTGCCGCCTGCATATTATGCGGCAACGTAGGGTCACGCGGACGGCGGAACCCTGATCAGCGGATGGCCGGGAGCGCCCCTGACTGCGCACGCGTAGCCGCCGATCTGCACTCTGCAGTCTCGCGCTAGTTGCAATGCCGCAGGCGTGCATATCGTTGCTTCTGTGTATTCGGATCCGGGTAATCGGGCCCCCCCGGGCGGCTATGTCGTCGCGCTACGGTGACTTGGCCGCGGCGGAACGGCGAAGCCAGCCACGAGGGCGGTGAGGGCGTCACGCCAGATCCGCGTTTCCGCGCCGGGTGTCATCCGCCCGCGCAGTTCCACAGCCGCGAGTCCCTCGCAGAGCGCATGAAACTCGCAGGTTGCGTCGCGCACCGTGCGACTGCCGAGCAGGCCGGCGACCTCGACTCGGGTCACCCTCCTCTCGAGGCCGGTGAGGGCCTGCGTTGCGGCCTTGGCGAAATCGCCCGCCAGCGTGGGGCCCACCGTTTGCTGCACGCCGATCCCGAACAGGGACGGGTGTCCGATAGCGAAGCGCCGGAACACTGCGACGCCAGCTTCGACGAGGTCGGCGGCTGGATCTTCTGTTTCTGGCAGCTCTGCGATGGAAGCGCCGAGCATCGCGAACGCCCGGGTTCCGAGGGCGACGAGCAGGCCGTCCTTGGAACCGAACAAGGTATAGACGGCGCGGGTGGTGGTTCCCACGTCGTCTGCCAGCCGCCGGACAGACAGCCCTTCGAGGCCGGCCGCCTGAACCGTCCGCTCGGCTGCTTCGAGCAGCGCGACGGCGGTCGCCTCGTTGTGTTCCCTGGGTCTGCCCACCTTGACATAGTATCGCAACGCCGTTACGTTACAGTGTATCGTAATGACTTCCAGGAACAGGAAGACGGGGCAGGTCATGGAGATGGGCAGAGCGCCGGCCGCCGGGCTCGGGACAGGGCAGGGGCACAGTGTCACGAGAACTCTCGCCGGACTCGCCGGGGACGACTACGGCGGGTCCGATGACAGGCCGCCGCTGGTGCTGCTCCACGGCCTGACCTTCGATCGCCGCCTGTGGCGGCCCTCGCTGGCCGAGTTGCGTCGCATCGACCCCGGCCGGCGCGTCCTCGCCCTGGACCTCCCCGGCCACGGCGCGTCCGCAGGATGGCCGTCTTACGACGTCGAAAGCGTCGCCCGCGGTGTCCATCAAGCCGTCAAAGAGGCGCGGCTGCACTCGCCCGTCGTCGTCGGGCACTCGATCGCGGGAGTCATCGCAACCGTCTATGCCGCCCGGTACCCCACCCGTGGCATCATCAACGTGGACCAGGCACTGCAAGTAGCCGGCTTCGCCGGCCTGGTGCAGTCTCTCGCCGGCAAGCTCCGCGGACCCGCCTTCCCTGCCGTCTGGCAGATGTTCGCGGCGAGCATGCACGTCGAGCTTCTGCACGGGAGCGCACAAGAGCTTGTGCGCTCCAGCTGCCAGCCTCGGCAGGAGCTCGTTCTCGCGTACTGGCGCGAGCTCCTCGAGCGGCCCGTCAACGAGATCGTCGACCTCGCCGCCGCCGCGCTTGCAGCGGTGCGGGCCGCCGGAGTGCCATATCTCGTCGTCGCCGGCGCCGACCTAGAACCCGACTACCAGAAGTGGCTGACCGAGATGCTCCCCCAGGCGGCCGTCACCGTCTGGCCACGAAGCGGCCACTTCCCGCACCTCGCTCACCCCGGCCCCTTCGCTGAATGCCTCGCCGCCACTGCGCGCCGCCCCGGCACGGCACCGGGCAATGCGCAGCCAGCATGACCAACTGAATGCCCGGCGGCGCGGCCACCCACGAGACGCGGCCAACCGATCGGCTGGCCGGGTCCGTGCGTGACCAAGCCGGTTCACTGCACAGGCCAGCACTCCCTAGCGCCTCCCGGTCACACGGCCCTCGCAGTTACGTCCCTGAGCGTGTCAACGCCGCGGCACACATAACTGGCAGTTCGGTACCACGCCTTGCCCTCGGCTCCGTGCAGTCGTGCCGCGCCTAAATCGGCGATAGGCGCGCCCTGGTTGCGGAAGACGATGCCGACCAGGATCCGGTGATCGTTACACGGCGCAAGGCCATACGGGCTGGCGGATATCTATGCGTGACTGCAACGTCCGCTATTCGGCATTATGTGGGTGACCTTCGGTCACCTGCGCCCTTCGGGCCACATAATGCCTGATCATGCAGGTGATCGAGGCGCAGTGCCTTTGATTTTGGAACCTCACGATCACCTCCATATCAGCCAGATCCGGACGTCCAAGGAGCCTGGCGAAGGAGATCACACCTGCCAGATTGACCTGATCTGCGCGCCTCAACTGATGAGCGCGAGGGGCGGCTGGCCCGT
>JGI20205J14842_1000419_pt1 | contig 9532 bp, 11 predicted proteins | sample NGESurshal092012_2_FD_14842 | JGI IMG/M metagenome (IMG submission 14842) | reverse complement strand
AAGATTATCACATACAGAAACAGACCTGAATTCTGTTCGACCCTTATTTATTTCTATTTCAGCATACCAGCTACTTCTCTTTGTTTCATCGGCCATAATCGTTTCTATTTTATCATAAAGTGTTGGTTGGTTCTTTTTTACGCCTATTACATAATCATTGTTGCCGTTAATAATGGTTTCTGTCGTTTTTTTTGGCAATGAAGTGCATCTAAAGTAAATGTTACTCCCTCTAAATCTAAGGCTTCAATTAATTGTTGCACTATTGTTATTTCGTTTTCTTTTTTATGCAGTACTTTTTCATTGCCAATAACTAACTTCTGTTTGGAGCAATACAAACTAACAAGACTCACAAATTGCTGATTGGAACTGTTGGCATTAGTAACTGTGCCACCGATAACTTTTCCGTCAATGCTTACCCAAAAGTTTCAATTAATTGTTGCACTATTGTTATTTCGTTTTCTTTTTTATGCAGTACTTTTTCATTGCCAATGACTAACTTCTGTTTGGAGCAATACAAACTAACAAGACTCACAAATTGCTGATTGGAACTGTTGGCATTAGTAACTGTGCCACCGATAACTTTCCCATCAATGCTTACCCATTCCTGCTTTGAAAGGGTAACATATTGAGATGCCCAACCATGAAACTGTTTGCTGACTAACGTAAAGTCAATACCCTGAACAACACGTCTCACGGTATAAAAACTAGGCAATCTATTTTTTTTAGGTTGCAAGTGTTCCAACAAGGATGCCTTATTTCTTTCTATAAAATCCCCAATAGCTCTGTATCCTATATAGCCACTCATAGTACTCATTAATACCAGAAGTAGCACTAAGGTTTGATCGTGGCGTTGTCCTGCCCCTCTTCGGGGATCAGGTATTTTTTCAAAAAATTCAATAATACTTTTAACTTCGCTCATATAATATTTTTATGATTATCGCTAAAGATATTTATTCTATTTTAGAACGCAACAGCCCTGCCCATGCCCCTGGTTCAAGGCACACGAAACAGTTCTTCCTTAATCAAAATCAATGGATGATGATTTTTCAGCCTTCGAGGGGTGTTGGCAGACAACATAATACTTACAGGCAAACGAAAAAGATTAATGTGGTTCGTGAGACACGAACCATGGCGGACACACGAAGCATGGCGGACACAAACCACGGCGAGATGCAAGTGCCATCGGCACGACCGATTTTGTAACATGGGAATTTATTCCCTTGTATCACCCTCCATTGGATGTTGGCAGACAACATAACACTTACGGGCAAACGAAAAAAAAGGATGTGCTTCGTGGGACACGAATCATTGCGGCGGAGTTTTACCTTTGTTACTATCATATAAGGGTGTTTTGTTGTTAAATTTAAAAATTAAATTTTGTAGCTTTTTAGACTACTGTAACAAACACACTTCTTTTTATTACATGGATACTATTACGGCTGTATAATCGGTATTAGATATTACTTTTGCTAAAAATAATCACATCAAACAAAAAATAAAAAAAATGACATCAACAGAATTGATCATAAAGATGATCCTTGATAGATGGAATGCATCTATTAAAGAATGGAATACATTGCTTACTGACCTAACTGACGAAACATTGCAAAAGGAAATTGCGCCTGGCAAAAACAGGGGAATCTATTTATTAGGACACCTCATTGCAGTTCACGATAACATGCTGGTACTTTTGGATATGGGTGAGAAACGGCATCCTGAATTGTACGAACCTTTTATTAAATCTCCTGATAAAGCAGTGGCCAATATTCCCAACGCATCAGTATTGAGAAGCATTTGGGCTAAACAGTGTGAGGTATTAAAGCAAAAATTTGACGCTGTAACACCTGAAGAATGGTTGGAGAGGCACACGGCTGTGTCTGCCGAAGAGTTTGTTAAAGAGCCGCATCGCAATAAATTAAATATCATCATCTCCAGAACTTCCCATCTACAATACCACCTGGGGCAGTTAAGATTACTTAAATAAAATAATAGAATAATATACAATAGAAGGATAGGTGCTTAAGGCTGCATTTCAAAACCTTAGTAGAAAATATTTCCAATAGTTCTTCAACCTTATTACTTTATTNTCAAGCCCTGTAATTANAGAAATAATAAGGTAATAAGGTGTAGTAAGGTATAAATGAAATTTTCTACTAAGGTTTAAACAAAAAAGNGGGGAAAGTTTGCAAATATTCAATGCNGNCAATGTATATTATTCTAAAAATAAAAATAAATGAAATCAGTTGGCGCATTTTATGAAAGTGATGTAGATGGAGCACGAACCCATGGCGAAGCAGACTTAAACGATGAAAACCAATACCAGCTTCTTACAATGATGTAAACCGAAAGATTGCGGTCTCACTTCAGTAATTCCATTTAGTGAAGGCACCAAACGGGGGAATGACTGCTATATGAAACCGGTGAATTAATTCCTTTCCAGTTCCAGTATTTTAAATGTTCCTGGTATTACCTTTGGTCGGAAAGAGCCTTTTGCAGCAGGTTCAAAGGATGCATACGACAGATAGATCTTATGTGTTTTTTGATCCACCGTTATGGTTCTTGCACCAGGTTTGGTAACTACATTTCCTTCTAACACGAAGCGATTGGCCCCCAGTTCCTTAATAACGGTGAGCGTACCCTGTCCGTTGGAAGAATAGGCATTTTTTAGCCGGCTGTCAAACGCTGCACCATCAGCCCCTTGTCCTGTAGGAAAGCTGTCAATAATTTTACCATTTGTTGCATCCATCACGATCATTATTTTGTTTCGGCAGGTAGCAAACAAACGCATATTTTGCTTGTCTATAGCCAACCCGGAAGCGCCGGCACCTGGCGCATTGGGCCACTGGTGTATAATGGTAAAGGTGTGGGCATCTATTACATCTACCTCTGCTTTTTCAGCATTGTTCACGTAAATATTGCCTTTCCCGTCACTAACTGCCGCCTCTGGCCAGCCAGTCAGTTGTATGGTGGTTACTACAGTATCAGTAACCGGGTCAATCACGGTCATACTTTTACCCCTGCCGTTGCTTGTAATTACTTTGTTTGAAAAATCGTCATAGAATATGCCGTCGGTAAATTCTCCCGCGGGCACATATTTAAGTGTCTTATTAGTGGCAAGATCAAATACCAATACTTTATTCAAACTGCCGTTGGAAATGTAGCCTTTACCCAGGGCGGGTACAAGGGCAATGCCATGAACATCTTTTTCGGTTTTTATAACTCCGATTGAGTCCCCGGTATTTTTATTTAAAATATTAACCTGCGAACCGTGAGAAACATACAGGTTGTCGGAAAGGGAATCTACAGTGAGATAATCATATCCTCCGGCACTGCGGATTGGAAAGATGTGAGCTATATGAAAGGCTGGTTTATTTTGGGCAAAGGAAGAAAACCCTGCTATAAAAATAATTACTGTGAGAAGAAATTTTTTTTTCATTGCAACTGACATTTTATTACATGAGGAATTAATTATTGAAGACAAGGCAAAATTAAGTAGTAATTGATTCCTGTTAGAATATATTTGATGGAATGACGAAAGGTATATGCAAACCCCGACTTTGCCAACACCAATGTTTTCGGTCTATTGAATGATTATATCCCCTGTACCGGCCTATTTATCCTTGAGCCATACGTCCTTATTATTGACTACCGCCTGAGTAACAGAGCCATCTGAAGCCTTTGTAAATATTACATCGAATGACTGGTCTTCGGTTACAAATTCCAGGTCAGAGACCGGTACGAGGCTGGTCACGTCCTGTTCATGTTTTATTGATAAATGGCCATCCACAACAGTAATATCTGCAATATCGTCTGCGTCGCCGTCGCCGCCCTTCAATTCATATCTTCCCTCAAAAGGCTTAAGCTGCCCGTTGGTAAGCTGAATGGTCTTTTTCATCGGAGGTGTATAATCATCGGCAACACGATTCCAGAGGTCCTTGTTGAAAGCGAGCACCTGGGTTATTTCTCCAGTGCTGCTCTTAGTGAATTTAAGCGGGAACTGTTGTTCATCATTATAAAATTCCAGCGCGGAGGTTTGCCTGAAAGGAATCTCCCTTTTATCCCAAAGTTGTCTGAGGACGAGGTGACCGTCTTGCAGCATGATCTGCAGGAAGACCATATGATTGTTTGTAAACTGGTACTTCCCGACAAAGGTTTTCAGTTGTGCTATTGAGTCGGCACCGGTTGTTTGAGCGAAAAGTTTACCTGGGCTGAAAAGTTGGGATCCCAACAACAACAAAGTAAACAAGGTGAAAGAATGCTTTTTCATATCATTAAAATAAGTTGATTAAAAGTTAAGGCAAGTTATGAAGACAACATCAATTTACGGAATTTATTCTGGTCTCATGCTGTGCGGGTCTCTATAATGGTGGTTCGTGAGACTCAAGCCATGGCGGACACACAAACCACGGCGGGATGCAAGTGCCATCGGCACGACCGATTTTGTAACATGGGAATTTATTCCCTTGTATCAACCTCCCCGGATGTTGGTTGGAAAAATAACACTTACGGACAAACGAAATAAAATTAATGTGGTTAGTGAGACACATCTATGGCAGCACACAAACTGTCTATTGGCACTTCAAATTTACCACCCTCTGCAAGTACGTTGAATATTATTTTTAATCATTCATCAACTTAACTTTTTTCACCCGATAGATATCCGATCTATATGAAGCTTTTTTTTATTTCAACAGGTGGTTGAAATACCTTTTATAAAAAAGCTAAATTCATTATAACTTATTCTTTCACAAAGGATAGCTTTACGCCACCTACTACGCAGTAATAAATACCTGCATTCAGGTTGCTTACATTAACTGTATTCACACCTACCTGTACCATCTTATTTATCACTAACTTACCTGAAGCATCATAAATGCTGAGGCTCCCTGCTGTTGCTACTTTTATATTAATATTTGTATTAGAAGGATTGGGATATAGTACCACGCCTGCAACTTCATTAGTTTGTGACAAAGCCAATGTATTGCTGTAAACTGAATGGCCATCAATATCTACCATTTTTAAACGGTAGTAAGTTATGGTTGTTGTTTGCACCAATGTATCAGCATAACTGCTGTTATTGCCTTTGGCGGCTATATTAGCGACAGTCATATATGTTTTAGAATCAATACTGCTTTGTAGTTCAAAATGACTAAAACCTGCTTCTGTAGCGGTTTGCCATTGCAGGTTGGCAACGCTGTTTTGCAGGGTACCACTGAAGTCGAGGAGCGTTACCGGCATAACTATGTCGGGCGTTATTTTGCTGATAGTATTATTAAAATTAACCGTATAAATATTGCCTGAGGGATCAATGGCTATGCTATTAGGCTCAGCAGTAGCATTCAATGTAGCCCAGGGGTCTGTGATGATATCTCCGGGAGTGATTTTACTTACGGTGCCATTACTATTATTAGCTGTATACAAATTGCCGGAAGCATCTATGGCTATGGCATCACAATAAGCACCGGTTGGCAGCGTGGCCCATGGTTGAGTAAACGTTCCGTCAGGTGCTATTTTGCTTATAGTGTTAGTGCCATTATTAGCAGTATACACATTGCCGGAAGCATCGATGGCTATGCCCCGATAAACAGCGCTAACTATTGGTGTAGTCCATGTGCCTGCTATCGTTCCGTCAGGTGCTATTTTGTTTACAATGCTATTAGTCCAACTGGTTGTATAAACATTTCCCGAAGCATCAACGGCCAGGGCATAAACCTCACTTCCACCTGGCAATGAAGCCCACGTTGCGGTTGTAGTGCCATCGGGCGCTATTTTACTAACAGCGTAAGTACTACCGCCTACATATACATTACCCGAGGCATCGACGGCGATGGCTGATGGCCCGGCAGTAGCTGGCAGTGTAGTCCAGGGATCCGTTACTGTTCCATCGGGCGCTATTTTGCTTACGGTATGGTTACCATAGTTGGCTGTATATATATTTCCCGAGGCATCAATGCCGATGCCAAGAGGCTGATCGCTACTCGCAAGTGTGGCCCAGGCCCGCGTTAGCGTCCCGTCTGGCGTTACTTTACTAACAGTGCTATTTACATTAGCCGTATATACATTCCCGGAAGCGTCGATGACTATAACCCGGGCAACAGCACTATTTGCCAACAATGTAGCCCAGTCCTCTGTTACAGTTTGTGCCTGCAGCAAACTTTGTTTCGTAAGTAACAATGCTGCAATAAGTAAAATTTTTTTCATTTTATTTGTTTACGTTCTTTAAAAGAATAGTACAAACCTGTTTTCATTAGATATTGAAAATAAAACAAATATGCCACAATGTACATAATTAACTAAATCCCCTTTTATTTTTCTGTGCAAAGAAGAGAGATTAAAATATTTTGTCCCCCGTTATCCTTTCGAGCTACATAAACTTTCGACCGCCGTGGGTGCTCCTTGCTTCTTCTGTCCAAAATGATTCACTCAGAGTAACCAGGAACACAAGAGAACGATTCTTCTAAAAAACGAGAATGAAATAGATACCCTTGATTCTTTATGGATAGGTACCGGGGCCAAAACAATATTTTAGGGGTTCTATATCTTACCAAACAATCCTACAAATTCCCCCTTAGTCAATTGTTTCATTTCGCCTGTATTGGAATTGTATAATTTACATGTGAATTGCAATTTTACCATTACATAGTAATTGATGGGACTTTGCGTTTCCTGCTCACTAATAATTTTTATCGTGCTGCCTGTTTGATCACCGGTGCCGCTGTAGGTATCCCATTCTGTGCCATCCGGATCAATCCAGGTGATAGTAAAGCCATCTCCATTTTGATATGGATCATAGTCAGGTCCCGAAGTAAAATTAAAACTCCCTGGTGCAAAATAGGTATAGAACTGCTGGTCGGTAAGAGAAAGATAATTATGCAATATCCCTTTTTCTATATCCATGGAAGTACTGGTGGCCGAATACTGGTTATTTATTGGGTCAATGGTCGCAGCAACGGTTACATCGTCAGTTCCTCCCAGGCCAGAACCAGCTTCAAATCCATTGGTATCAGTTACGGTTTGTGAATAGGTTGTACCGCCAATGTTTGCTTTGTAATAATAAGTAGAAGTGGCAGAGGTATCGTTTTTCTCCTTTTTGCACCCGGAAAAAATAATTGAAAAAGAAAGCAACATTGCAGTAAGAAATAATAGCAGGGCATTTTGGTTTGGTTTGATTTTCATTTTAAAGTTTGATTTATGTTTTGGTAATAAAGCCTGCATCACGACTCTTATAAAGAAGAGCAGTGGCAAATTAAGAAATAATTGCCTAAATTGTCATGTACTTGTTTGCCAGGAGGTATTTTAAAATGTCACATCACTTTACGCCGAATACCCGTATAGTGTTTATAATAATTAAAAAGAGCTATGCTTAGTTTGTAAATGAGGATATGGTATTCTGGCATTAACACAATGTTGCGGGAAGTATTAATTCAGACATGCGCTATTGCCGGGATTCCTTAACTTTATTTATGGCTTTAGAATTACTAAATACCCTGGACATAATTGAGATAATGGAAAATTATATTGCAAGGATACGTCCGCCGGAAGAAATTAGAGCCACGCTGGACATAAACTACAGAATTGACAACCAATCAATCATACTTTTTGAAATCAGACCTTTATGGAAAGATAAATCGCAATACATGACTTACGATTTTGCAAAAACTTCGTTTGACAAAAAAAATAGTGTATGGAAAATCTATTGGCTAAGGACTAATTTAAAATGGAATCCATATGACCCGGCCCCGACAGTTAAGAACCTGACCGATTTTTTAAAAATAGTAGAAACCGACAAATTTGGTTGTTTCAAAGGATAATCGAATGGTTAGGCAGATTCCTGACTGACATTAATATTCAGCCTTCGTGAGTTGTTGGCAGACAACATAACACTTACGGACAAACGAAATAAATCGAATGTAGTTCGTGGGACACGAACCACGGAGGAAGTGATATTCAGCCTTCGTGAGTTGTTGGCAGACAACATAACATTTACGGGCAAACGAAAAAAACCGGGTGTGGTTCGTGGGACACGAACCATGGCGGAAGCGACAAACCATGGCGGAGGTAGCATCAGGACAAAATAAAAACTTTTTATTTCATAGATTATCTCCTTGTGGGTATTACTTTCCTTTCGCAATCCCAAATCATTCACTCTTGCAAGTTACCGTCTTGTCTCTGACCAACCTTTGGACCCAATACCATGCCCTATATCTGCGCCAGCGTGGAAAGGACACTCCACCTGGGTAGGAGTTTTTATCTAATGTAGTGTTAATATGATTTTGCATGCGACATAATCTGACGGATTGTTTTACCTTACTTTTTAATATTTATCATCCCTGATGATGCAAACTGCACATAAAAGAAGCATCCTGTTTATATTTTATTTGTTGATAGTGCTACCTGTTACTGCACAGTATCAGTGGAAATTGGATAAGGATAAAGATGGCATTAAAGTTTACCTGGCCGCTGTGCCTTCATCACCCATAAAAGCCATTAAAGTGGAGTGTACCTTAGATGGAACCATTGATAAACTCATCGGCGTGATTCAAAATGTTCCGCTGCAGAAGGAGTGGGTTTACAAAAATAAAACTGCTTATGTGATTAAGAAGATTAATGCGGATGATTTTTATTATTACACAGAAGCATCCATGCCATGGCCCATAACGAACCGTGATGCGGTAGTACATTTAAAAATCATTAATGACAGCCTGGCTAATTTGTTAACCATTACTGATATAAGTGATCCGCATTATATCCCGGAGAAAAAAGGAAAAGTAAGGGTACCCAGTTCTTCGGTACGCTGGGTGGTAACAAGTGTAGGCCCCAGGAAAATAAGCATTGTGTACACTTTTGAGGCAGATCCCGGCGGTTACCTGCCGGCATGGCTGGTCAATATGTTTGCAGATAAAGGCCCTTACCAAAGTTTTAAAAAACTGGCAGCCATTCTGGAAAATTAACTTCAGCATAAACCTGTTTTCCGGCATCTTTCCCATTATGTCTCACGCCCTGATTCGTGTCTCGCGAACCAAGGTTTTTCAATTATAACAGGTATCTAAAACATTGAACAAGGAATATTGAATGAACAAGTTTTCTTACAAAATAAAAATCCTACATAATTGTTTGTTTACTGGTATAAAAAAATACTTTAAGAACTATCCTTGCATGTTAAAGCTATTATGTGAATAAATTGAATGCGGTTCGTGACACGAACCATGGCGGAAGCGCGAACTATCCCAACGTTTAAGTGCCATCGGCACGACCGATTTTGTAACATGGGAATTTATTCCCTTGTATCAACCCCCCGGGTGATGGTTGGAAAATAACACTTATGGGCAAACGAAATAAATTGAATATGATTAGTGACACAAACCATAGCAGGGGTTTGCTGTTTGCGACATGACTCTCCTCTTTCAGAAAACATTGCTAAGTATAAGAATAAAAAAATATTCTCAATAAAAAGCACAGTGCTTATTTTCACATTTTAAAATATGGAACAAACAGCAGGGTTCTTTGCGCCGGTTTTAATTTATGCGCTCAT
>JGI20205J14842_1000413_pt1 | contig 9662 bp, 8 predicted proteins | sample NGESurshal092012_2_FD_14842 | JGI IMG/M metagenome (IMG submission 14842) | reverse complement strand
GCGATCATACCGGTGCCATAAATCCTGCAGCTGGAAATCCACCGGTCTCGCCAGGTACCACTGGAGGATATATGTTGGTAGTTAATGCTTCATACCCTGCGGGAGAAGCCTTCCGCGACACAATTAAAAATATTTGTCCTAATACAAACTATGAGTTCTCTGCATGGGTAAGAAATATATGCGGGGTTTGTGGAAGTGATTCAAATAGTGTATTGACCTATACGCCAGGGGTTTTACCCAATTTAACTTTTGCCGTTAATGATGTAGATTATTATACTTCAGGAAATATAGTTCATGATAACAATTGGGTTAAAAGAGGATTTTTGTATCAAACGGGGCCTTCAGAAACCCAATTTACTATCTCTATAAAAAATAATGCAGCCGGCGGGGGCGGAAACGACTGGGTATTGGATGATATTAAATTAGCAACCTGCTATCCTAACCTGATCATGAATCCTAATGATACTATCTCAGCATGTGCGGGTGATCCCATTACAATTACCGACACAGTAAAAAGTTTTTTTAATAACTATGGATATTTTATGTGGGAAGTAAGTCTTAATAAGGGAGCTACCTGGATTTCTTTGCCGACGACAATGGGTTTTAAGGCTCCTGTTTTAGAAAACGGATTATGGGTTTATTATGTAGATACTGTTTATACTCCATCTGCCGCGGATAGTGGAATGTTAATAAGGCTGAAAGTGGCAAGCACGAGCTCAAATCTGACCAATTCAAATTGTTCAGTAAATAACAGTCAAAATGTATTTCTAAAAATTTATAGCGCCAGTTGTTCAGTTCTCAATGCAATGGTTTTAAATTTTAGTGGTGTGGTATCTGATAATAAAGCATCACTCCAATGGACATCGGAAAACGAAAACAATCTTAAAGAATATGACGTAGAAAAGAGTGTGGATGGCATCAATTTTTCACAGATTGGAGAAGTTCCGGCAGTTGATAATCCCAGGGCTACCTATGTTTTTAATGATCCGGAGGATATCTCCAATGTGGCTTACTATAGACTGAAAATTATAAATTCAGAATTGAATAATACAACATATTCGAAAATTATTCCGTTGTTTAATAACAGTTCTTCTTTAAGGGTCAGATGTGTCAATCCGTTCAGCGATAATTTAAGAATTGATGTATTTCTTCCAAAGGAGGGTATGATTGATTTCAATCTTTGCGATATTTATGGAAATGTTGTTAGCAGGAAATCACTCCAACTAAGTATGGGAAATTCGCAAGTCTCTTTTGATAATTTAAATGGATTAGCTCCCGGAGTCTATATTTTAAGAGTATTTTTTGATGGTACTATTTTACAGAATAAATTAGTTAAAGCGCATTAATACCGATTATACATCCGTAATAGTATCCATGCATTGAACTAAACGGCTGTTATATTCCCGATTTTTTCGGGACAGGCTGGCATTATACTACAAACATTTTGAACACGATAGAAATTATAAAAGGTATAAAATATTTATTGGCCAATGAAAAAAATCAAATCATTCATTTGTTTATAAAATAGAATTCATGGTGAATTATTATGTATTTAAAAATTCCAGTCCGCACTCTCAGGGTTGCCAACCTTTCAAAGGTTGGCAACCCTTATTAATTGCTGGTTCATATTTTTTTTACAAGCACTGTCTTCCAACAGAGATGTTGCATAAATTAGTAAAATAAGAATCTTTTTTTTGTTGGTTTACTGTTGCGCGTGTTCCTGGTACTGCGCAATTTCTTTTTAATTTTTCGCCGCTGTTGAATTCATTTTCTTGTTCTGCACGCACTTCGCCAGGAAAAAACAGAGTTGGCTGACAATATCAAGCCATCTCACAGCAGGATAGATTATCAATTCTTTTTCGCATAAACTTCCTTAATCCTTCTGGTTTTATTATTTCTCTTTTACGAGCCTTAGATTGGCGACACCGTACCGTTCAAATTCATCTTTATATTTTTTCTGGATGGCTTTGAGGCTTCCCAGAAGAACAGGATTATTGAGCACTTCCATCACTTCAGGTTCACCATACTTTTCTTTAAAATCCCTGTCTGCCAGGTCATAAGGCAAATGTTCTGCGATTGAGGACTCCTCATACTGTTCAATTATAGGCGTGCATTCAGCAGACAAGTCCAAAGAAATTTCAAAAGCATTTTCAGTAAGCCCTCCATGCCTGAATGCTTTCCGCTCTGGCATTTCAAGGAAGCCTACTGCACAAACCTTGTTAGAAATTTCATCAGCCATTTTCTGGTTATCGTATGGAAAGCCAATCGTAAAAGCAGAGCCAAGGTACAGTTGCTTGCCCAATTCAATTAGTTCGTCAGGAGTAAAGGAAATCGTAATTTCTTGCATAATAAAATTATTTTTATAACCAAATTTAAGGCTCGTCCTAAAAATAGTTTAAAGTTTTAACCGGGCCAAAGATTGAGGCATTGAAAATGGCTGCGAAGATGGCAAAATGCGCATAGCCAATTTAATTCAATGTTAATAATAAAATAGAACCCACATTCCCAACTGGTTCATTAGTGCCCCGAAAGACGCTTGTCCGAAAAACATTACATTCGTGATAAAAGAAATTATTCATCATCATGAAACAAATACTGTTACTCCTTTCATTTTTTATCAGCCTTACTATCTATGCTCAAAACGAAGAGTTATCTCATTCATTTATTGAAAATTTCAACCAACCCGTTTTAGAAAATTTCAGGTATGGCTCTACCGGAATTAAAGATGCTTTTAAATGGCAATCTGGTGTTACTTCCAAAACGGAACCTGGAACGAAAGTGCTATTGTTTAAAATAGATCCCCAGGATAGTGCGGGTGCAGGCCGTGGCCCGGAAATTATATCTAACCACTTTACTTATTTTGGTAGGTACTCTGCCCGGTTGAAAGTGCCTGACGTAAAAAAGGTTCAACCAAATGCAGGCGCAGTTGTTGGTTATTTTACTTACTTTATGGATAGCGTGTATGGGCTTAGTGAGATAGACTTTGAATGGCTGGTTGCTGATCCTTCCATCATTTACATAGGCACCTGGACTGGTAACAGGGGCGAACTTAAAAGAATAGGGCGAACCATAAATTTAGCTAAGGGAATTATTTACAATACGATTTACAAAGTAGGCTATAAAGGAGAACCAACTCCCCTAACCGGTGCTCAAAATCAGCCCGAAACCATTGCGGCAATCGATAATTATGATGCCTCATCGGGGTTTTATACTTACGGGTTTGACTGGCATGCTGATAGACTTACATGGTGGATCATTGATCCCGTAACAGGTAAGAAAATAGTTTTGTGGGATTACCAGGGATCTCAAAGGGGCATACCCCAGCATCAATCTTATTACAGGATGAACTTTTGGCATACCAACGACTGGGGAGTTGAAACCAATCTTAACGCAATTGAGAAACCATTGCACCCCTATGAACTGGAAGTTGATTGGATGTCGTATGATCCGTTCAATAAGTGATTGGATTTTTATCTTTCCGATATTTTAACCAATGTTGGTGTTCCTTTTTCTTCAGATAGTAAAATCTCGAATGGAAGCCGGTCTGGTCTCCTGCCATCGGCCTCTTTGTTGGAGCATCCGCTGCTATTATCGCTTACCGTCGTTGTGGTATTTAATTTTCTTTTCAAAAGTATATAAATGTACAATTCTCTTTTAATAAAGGCACACAGCGGAAGTTAACGTCCAAATTGCAACCTTGCACCAAGTGGGGGTGGTAAAGCCATTTCAAAAACGAGTGAAATAAATTATTTTTTGATTGAAGTCAGGCACTTTGATTTCAGATTCCCGCAATGTAGTTTTTGTATTGTCGTGATGCGTCAATTATTTCCTCATTCTACAAACGAGTAACTATAATAACAATAATTTTACTCGCTGTTTTTCTTTCCTATTTTAGAAAAATCCACACTCAGCCCAATTGAAAAGTTGGGGTCTCTGACATCAAGCAAGGTATTAGGAAAAGGATTTGAAGCATTGCTCATGATAAAGTCAACCTTTAACCAGGGAATCGGGGGTATCCCGCATTGAAAATCGAGTGCAGGTTCGCTAAAATGGATTGCCTGACCGCATATTGTATCAAGTGAATAAAATGCTAATTCATCTCCTGTATAGTTAGTATTAATATGTCGGTAGTGTACATAAGAATTTTTAAAAATTACGGATGCATGAAAATATTTATTAGGCATAAAATTTACGGAGGGCTGGAAAAACTCTTTCGTTATATTATTGTTGTAGAATCTTTCACCGGGAATTCCATTCGCCGAGCCATTCTCATTAAAAGAAAATTTTCCGATATCCACTCCGCCATACATATTGAGTGTGATGGTTTTTGCCGGATTTAATGGAATAAAAACCCCGGCGCCTACACTAAATAAATTACGGTTGTACCGTATAACTGAACTGTCAAATGGAATTTCGTTATTGTAAATGTTGAGATCTTCTTCTTGCCTGTTTAAAAATCCGGCTGTCAATGCCCAGTGGTTTCCTATGGCATAAGCTCCATGAATGTCAAAACCATCAGAATAAACCTCCGTTGGGTCAGTAATTTTAGGGATAGCAGAATAATAACCTGCTAATTCTGATTGGCCCTTTTNATTAAAAAAAGGGCTATTAGGNGGTGAAGCTGAATAAATATAGCGCTCTGTAGTAATGCAGGAAAATAAACAACACATACAAATTATAAATGCAAAGAAAAGAAGGAGTCTTTTCATAAGGCAGTATTGATGTATGAAGTTAGTAAAAAGGGATATTCATTCAATTTTCTAAAAGGTTCTTTTGAAGTTTTAACATCCCTTTTAAGCTATCCCTCACAATACTGAGTATTATTAGATTAAAAGTGGTGCTGTACTGAGTTTTGAAATGTCGCGTTTCAATTAAAACAGAAATTAAATTCCTGGTGATCCGCATCTGTTTTCCATGGTAATAATCCTTGTACTTCTGTAAATGTATTCTTCCGCTTTTTCAACTATCCCGGATTTATTCCGTGTATCTTTCTTCAGTATATATAAGAGGAAAAGCCTGCCAGGTAAAAAGATTGTTTAATTTAGTCAGCTATTAAAATATCAATAATTTTAAAAAATTAAAAATGAACAGAAGGGAATTTGCAAGGGTAACTTCATTTGCTGCCTTATCGTTGTCTTATAATAAAATGTTTGGCGGCAAAGTTGGCATTGATCAATTTCCAAACGACGACCTTATTAAAAGTCAGTCAATAGCAGCATTCAAGCGCTTTGAAAGTGTATGGAATTTTAATGATTTCTGGAAACGGGGAAACACTTTTGATGCTTGTCTCACATTTGCCGATGCCATGCATCATAAGTGGCCCGGCGATGAAGAAGTAATCGCGATGCAAAAAAGAATAGATGAAATGCTCGAAGAGAATTACCAATTTTTTTCCTCAATTGATCCTGGTAAATTATGGGCAGATGATTTTGGCTGGTGGGGCTTGATGGGTATTAATGCAAGAAAACATTTATTAAGATCAGGTAACAAAACGCTGGCAGATAAATATACTAACCTGAGCATCCATCTATGCTGGCAGCAGGAAAGAGATCATGCCTACGATTTTTCTGATACAGCACAACCGTTACCGCACGGCTGTAGAAACGGGGATGCCAACGGCCAAAATAAAGGAGTGAAAAACACAGTAACCAATGTATTGTTCTTTTTATTATCATGCCGTATCTATCGTTTAACCCTTGAAGAAAATATAACGGACAATGAAAAATATCTTGAGATGGCCTACAATCAATGGGTTTGGTTTGATAGCTGGTTTAATCTTGAAAAATATGGATACCTGCAAAAAATAGTTTCCGGTGGCGCATTGGTACATGAGAGGCCTACGGCTTTTTTTGAAGGATCTGATTATAAAGATACCACACACCCAACATGGGAAAAAGGTTGGGTATGGACCGGCGACCAGGGTATGTTATTAGCGGCGCTTACAGATATGTTGGCTATTAAAAATGATCTTACAACATGGATTATAAAAAATAAAATTAACCTGGATTTTAAAGTTGAGGAGTTTGAAAATACCGTAAAAAAATATATCCACCTTTTAAGCAAAGGCGTAAAAAAAGCTTTGATTGGAAATGCAGATGACATCATAAGGGAAGCACCTTTCAATGCCAATTTCGGCTCTGAGTTTGGTAACGATTACCTGGCAGGACGCGGCATTATGATGCGTTACCTGGGAAAGCTCAACAAGCAAATTACTCAAATTGATTTCAGCAAAAACACCAAAGCTACCGCCGCTGCAATATGGCAAACGCGGGACACTGCAACCAACCAGTTCAAGCCGGAATTTACAAAACTTGAAAATGGTAAACTGTATGTAAATCAATATAGGAAATTAACAGGCGCTGGTGATGATGTATATAAATGGCAGATAGATACCATGAATGAACAACAAAAATTTGGCGTTTGCCAATCCATTGGTCTTGATGCATTCGGTGCGGTTATCAATAGTCTTTGAGAATAATACAACCATGGAATGACTAAAAACTAATTCTGATAATTTTATTTAGCTTCAGTTATAACAGATATTAATGATGCCGTTACGAAGTAACCCATGTCGTATATGCATAAGCGTTATCCATTAGTCAGGCAAATATCAATATCTATACACCATGTTGTACTATTCGTTCAGCATCTTTTTTAAATAATTGTAACTGTTGGTTACGTCTTCTATTGGGTGCGGCGCTCCATCCTGTTCTACGAAAAAATATTTCATTCCGGCTTCTTTTGCATTATCAAAAATGCGTTTGAAATCAATAAAGCCTCCCCCTACTTCTACAGGTTCCATGGTTGTTTTGTCAAGGTCTTTTACATGCCACAGCGGGTAACGGCCGGGATGCAGTTTAAATAATTCAACAGGGTCTTGCTTTGCCTTAGTAGCCCAGGCAAGGTCCAGTTCCATTTTTACCAGGTCTTTATCAGTATGGTTTAAGATATAATCAAATGGGCGAACGCCTTCTACTTCATCAAATTCTGTTAAGTGATTGTGATAGGCAAATTGAACACCATTCTTTTTGCAGGCTTCGCCACTTTTGGTGAAAACCTCCACTGCGGTTTTTATTTCATCCAACGTACTTACAGGAATACTTGAACAAACCAAATAACTTAATCCACCTTCTGCGGCATCATCAGCAAGTTGCTGGTAATTATCTGCCAGGTTCAAAGGCGTGGGCGCATTCTTCATATTTTCCATATACTTTTCTATCCTTGCTGAGTCTTCAGCATTTTTGGCCATTTTCATAATATCACCTCTTTTAAAAGCTGCACCGCCAACGTGTGCAGAGCGCCAATGCATTCCGGAATCTCGTACCATGGCGGCCAATTCCTTCGGATTATAACCATAAAAATTTCCTTTTTGAGAACCTGCACTTTCCACTTCTTTATAACCAATTGCCCCAAGTTTTTCTAAAATTCCTTTAGTATCAGTTGTCATCAGATTTCCCATGGTATATAGTTGAAGACCGATGGGTATTGCCTTCTTACTATTAAAGAATTTTGCAGCTCGTCCTACGTGGGGCAACACCAACCCGCCGAGAGCAACTGCTCCCGATTGTAGTAAAAATTTTCTTCTTGTAGCCATGATTATATTTTTTTTAAATGAATAATAAAGTTATTAATTCTAATTGATCTGAAGGTGAATTTATTAAAAAAACGACAGAACATTTCGATGGCTCAGGATTTTTTGCCTATTTTGATTTATCTTTTTCTACTTGTAAGAAATTACTCCTTTATTGGTACTAATAAAGAAAACAAATCATTGCTGTGACTAAAAATGAACAGAAGCAAATTTTTGAAGGTTGGCTTCATCAATATAAAGCTTTAATCTTTAAAGTGGTAAAAGCCTATTCGTTATCCCCGATGGATCAGAACGACCTTTTCCAGGAAATTACGATTCAATTATGGCATTCCATTCCAACCTTCAGGCAGGAGTCATCGGTCAGTACATGGATATACCGCATATCGCTGAATACCGCCATCAAATGGGTAAGAAAAGAACAAAAACATTCCCGTGCAGAGCCGATTGAAAATGTAGAATTCGTTTTAGAAGATAGCGGGATTAAAGTGGATGAACGATTGGCATGGCTATATGAAGAAATTCATCAACTCGATGAAATTGACCGCTCTCTTATCCTGTTACTATTAGATGGATTCAGCTACAAAGAAATGTCGGGTATATTAGGTATTACCGAATCTAATGTTGGTGTCAAGATCAGCAGGATAAAAAAATATCTTATCACAAAATCTAAAAAATAAAATCACCATGGAATTTGATGAAATGAAAAAAATATGGGACTCACAAAATAATGAGCCGCTCTATGCTATCAATGAAAAGGCATTGCATAATCGTATTTTGTCAAAAAAGAAAACGGGGTATCACATTACCAATACCAGTGAGTTGCTATTGATCATTGTAAATGCCGGCGCGGGATTATTGGTTCTTGGCATAAATATTTCTAAGCCCGATGGGAATATATTCTTGTATCTCGGGGCTGCATGGATGTTACTAAGTGCGCTGTTTATGTTAGTGAGCAGGATCCGCAGAATACAGAGTAGCCAACAGTTTGACCGGTCCATGCTTGGAGACCTTTCTCAGGCCATTTCCCTGGCAACCTACCAGGTACGGTTATCCCAGGTTGGGCGCTGGAACATTTTGCCTATCGGAGTACTTAGCCTCCTGGCGCTTTGGGACAGTGGAAAATCAGCCTGGTCAATTGTGATTATGGGTATCATCTTTGCTTTTGCTGCACGTGTTACATTTTGGGAGCACAGCACATATAAAAAAAGGAAAAGAGAATTGGAAACATTGCAAAAAAGGTTGAAAGCAGAAGGTTAGGTATGATTTATTATAATGGCCTGGTCACATCGTTGAAATAATTTTTTTAAAAATCTCTTATTGATTTAGTCTATAAATTTATATGAATAACAGCGATTGTTATACCAAAACAATTTTATCAGAATACGACTTTTTAACCAATGTCGGTGTTCCTTTTTCTTCAGATTGTCAACTCCCGAAAGGACGCCGCTGGTCTCCTGACCAAAGACATCAAGATGTACAATCGCCAATTTGTAATCTCTCTCACTGCACCACATTCGCAGGAGTGCCGTCTAAAAAATTCTTTACATTCTGTATCATCATATTCATAAGCCTGCTTCGCGCTTCAAAGGTAGCCCATGCTACATGCGGGGTAATAAGGCAATTTTTTGCATGAAGCAGCGGATTGCCTGCTGTGGGTGGCTCCGTAGATAACACATCTAAACCGGCGCCCGCAATCATTCCCTTGTTCAACGCTTGCGCCAGGTCTTGCTCATTGATGAGTCCGCCCCTGCTTGTATTAATTAAAAAAGAGGNTGGTTTCATCGTGCCCAGCAATTCTTTATTTACAAATTGTTGGTTCTTATCATTCAGCGGGCAATGCAGGCTNATAATATCTGCTTCACTAAAACAGGTTTTTTCTTTTACAAACTTTACCCCATCCATACGGTCGCGCCTTGGATGCTTGTGGGATGAAATCACTTTCATTCCAAAGGCGATTGCTATAGTGGCCACCGCTCTGCCTATTTGCCCAAAGCCAATAATACCCAGTGTTTTATCCTGCAATTCCATTGTGGGGCTTAGATGGTAACTAAAATCTTTGCTCTCAACCCAA
>JGI20205J14842_1000408_pt1 | contig 9744 bp, 9 predicted proteins | sample NGESurshal092012_2_FD_14842 | JGI IMG/M metagenome (IMG submission 14842) | reverse complement strand
TAGATTTGCAAAAATCATACAAGCGGGGACACACATCGGGAAAACATGGAGTCTAAAGTTCACGTCTTGTTTCAGATTTTAAAATGATTCGGGTAGTGGCGCAGCCCGGTAGCGCACACGTCTGGGGGGCGTGGGGTCGCAAGTTCGAATCTTGTCTACCCGACTGACAAATTGTATTAATCAAAGCCCGCAGAAATATTTTTGTGGGCTTTGATTAAAATTATAATTTCAATTCCATTACGTAATCATTCATAAAATACCCTTCCCCAATATCAATATCCTCTTCACGGATAATTTTAAATCCCTGTCTTTCATAAAATTGTAATGCCTTATTATGGCGGTTTACATTCAGTTGCAAAGAAGCAGCACCTGCTTTTTTAATTTCCTCAGTAACATAATTGAGCATTTTTTTGCCTATACTTTTTCCCTGCTGATCAGGAAGTACATAAATTTTATTTAAATGATAAACAGATGCATCTTCGTGCGGGGAATAGGAAGCAAAGCCAATGGGGATTTTATTTTCAAAGACAAGAACAAAATGATGCTTTAAAACAGTGTATTGATGCTCAAGAGAGGAAATAGAATAGATCAAATTGAGCATATAATTCAACTGATTGGGATCTAATATAGAACCATAAGAACAGGGCCAGATTGCATACGCAAGTTCACGCACCATATTCAGATCAGTTATTTCTGCTCCCTTTATTTCTATCATTGTTTAATGGTAATTTTTAATTCAGGTGCAAAGAATCTCCTTCCTTCTTTGTCCTTTACCACAATATCAAAAAAATAAAGCTGTTCGTCAGGCTGTAACTGACGCCTTATATTATCAACCCATACTTTGGGCAAAGAAGCTGAATCAAGCCTGGCGGAAATAATACTAAAATTAACATCTCTCTTTCCTGTCTCGTCGTTTAACGAATAACTTTTTTGTTTGTAAAGAAACTGGTAGGAATCAATTGCGTAAGAATTATTTTTATCGTCCTTAATATCCAAAGGCAATCCAATCAAGTGTTTGCCCTGATCGGCAGTAACCTGCGCGCCATTTTGAACATCTCCCAAAAAAGTTTTTACAACAGGAGGTTTAAATTTTGGAACTTTAATTATCGTATCGTTCTGGGCATAAGTATTTGAAGTAAAGACAGAAAATAAAATAAAGAATCCGAAGTATTTTAGTATCATTTTCATTATCATTATTTGATGTCATCACAATGAAGACAGTGTTTGTTCAATGACTTTAATTTTTTCTTCTGCATCTTTTTTCTTTTTCCTTTCCAAATTGATCACTTCAGCTTTTGCGTTCTGAACAAATTTATCATTACTTAATTTCTTATCTACTGCAATTAGGAAAGTTTTAAGATAATTCAAATCTTTGAAAAGTTTTTCTTTTTGAATCGTAGTATCTGTTGATGTATCAGATTTAATATGAATTTTTTCATTGCCGGCGACGATCATAATAGAAGACGTACCAGGTTTTTCATTAAACAAAACAGATTCTGCATTAGTTTGCTTAGCCAATATTTCTTTTATAACCTGATAAGAAGACAACTCATTTGTTTCAATAAATAAAGAAATAATTTCTTTTGGCTTTATATTATTTTTATTTTTTGCATCGCGGATAGCGGTGATTACATTTTTTAATTTATCACCCGCATTTAATACTTCATTGTCAGCTTTTTCTGCCGGGACAAATTGTTTCACCATCAAATCGTGATTTCTCTCTTTGAGCAAATGATAAATTTCTTCAGTGATAAAAGGCATGAAGGGATGAAGGATCTGTAATAATTCATCGAAAAAATAAACAGTTTTTTCATAAACTTCCTGGTCAATAGTTTTTCCATATTCAGGTTTTATCCATTCTAAAAACCAGCTACAGAAATCGTCCCATATTAAAGAGTAAATGGTTTTTAATGCCTCACTCAAACGGAATTGGCTCATTAAAATATCTACTTCATTGTGCACTTCATTCAGGCGATTTTCAAACCAGTTTATAGCAAACTGGCCACCATTTAATTCAGTTGCCGGTCTTTCGTTGTCGGTTATCGCCATCTTCTCTTCCCACATTTTCACCAGCTTCATTGCATTCCACAATTTATTATTGAAATACTTTCCCTGTTCCAAACTACTTTCATCAAACAATAAATCATTTCCTGCGGGAGATGAAATCATAATTCCAAAGCGAACCGCATCCGCACCATATTCATGAATGAGGGTTAAAAGATCAGGACTATTTCCCAAACTTTTACTCATTTTTCTTCCCAATTTATCCCGCACCATTCCGGTAAAATACACATCACTGAAAGGTTTAAAGTTCATGTATTCCATTCCGGCCATAATCATGCGCGCCACCCAAAAGAAAATAATATCCTGCCCTGTTACCAAAACAGAAGTGGGATAATAATAATTGATGTCTTTATTATTTGGCTTTGAAATTCCGTTGAAAACTTCTATTGGCCAAAGCCATGAAGAAAACCAGGTGTCTAGTACGTCTGCGTCCTGCCTTAATTGAGCATTGAATATTGAATATTGAATATTGAATATTTCTTTTGCTTTTTCTTCCGTTTCTGCAACTACAAATCTCCCTTCATCATCATACCATGCGGGAATTTGTTGACCCCACCAAAGCTGGCGGCTGATACACCAATCTTTCACATTTTCGAGCCAATACTTGTAGGTAGCATTAAATTTTTCGTTCGGATGTATATTGATGTTTCCGGATGTAACAGCTTCCAACGCAGGTTTTGCAAGGTCTTTCATTTTTACAAACCATTGGGTAGATATTTTCGGCTCTGCTACCACGTTAGTCCTCTGGCTGTATCCTAATCTTGTTTGATATTCTTCTTCTTTTATCAGCGATCCGTTTTTTCTTAACTCTTCCACAATTTTTTTACGCGCAACAAAACGATCTTCGCCAATAAAAATTTGAGCCGCTTCACTTAAAGTTCCATCTTCATTTAGTGTATCCACCACAGGAAGATTATATTTCAACCCAATATTAAAATCATTGATGTCGTGTGCCGGAGTAATTTTTAAAATTCCAGTCCCAAAATCTTTATCTACATAGGCATCAAAAATTACAGGTACTTCTTTATTGATCAACGGAACTATTACTTTTTTCCCTTTAAGATGCGCATATCGTTGATCGTTAGGATTAGCACAAACCGCCACATCACCCATAATAGTTTCCGGGCGTTGCGTCGCGATAATAATGCCATCGCCCTTCTCCCCTCCCCCGGAGGGGTCGGGGGCGGCTTCATATTTTATATAATACAACTTCCCTGTTACATCTTTGTATTCTACTTCTTCATCACTCAATGCGGTTTTGGCAACCGGATCCCAATTGATCATTCTTGCACCGCGATAGATTAAACCTTTTTTATAGAGATCAACAAAAACTTTTATTACGGCTTTATAATAATGATTATCCATGGTAAAAGAGACCCTGTCCCAATCAACACTACAGCCTAATTTTTCTATCTGGCTGTAAATAATATTTCCATATTTTTCTTTCCACTCAAAAGCATATTTTAAAAATTCGTCTCTCGTTAAATTATTTTTATCAATTCCTTTTTCACGTTTCAGCATGTCCACCACTTTGGCTTCTGTGGCGATCGAAGCATGATCACTTCCCGGAACCCAGCAAGCGTTAAATCCACTCATACGCGCTTTTCTCACTAAAATATCCTGAACGGTCTCATTAAGTGTATGCCCCATGTGAAGCACTCCTGTTACGTTGGGCGGCGGTATTACTACAGTAAAAGCAGGGTGGTCATCTGGCTCACTTTTGAAATAATTTTTAGACTTCCAGTGTTTATACCATTTTTCTTCCACTGATCCGGGAATATAATTCTTGCTTAATTTCATATTTTAATAAAAAAAATTGATAGCCTGCAAATGTAATACAAACAAGGTTTACTACCTTGCTAACGAAATTAGTATCCAAATTTACTCTCCTTGTTATACGCAATTGTTGATATTGAAACTACAGGTGGCTATGCCGCCTCCAACGGAATTACAGAGATCGCTGTTTTTGTAACTGATGGAATGCAGGTGATTCAGGAGTTTCATACTTTATTAAATCCATATTACACCATACCACGTTATGTGGAAGCACTAACAGGAATTACCAATGAAATGGTGGAAAGTGAACGCGATTTCAAAAGTATTGCAGATGAGCTTTATGAATTATTACACGATAAAGTTTTTGTGGCNCATAATGTAAACTTCGATTATTCTTTTGTGAAATATCATTTTCAGCAATCGGGCTATGAACTGAATTGTAAAAAATTATGCACAGTACGCCTGGGTCGGCAAATATTACCCGGATTAAAAGGCTACGGCCTGGGGAAAATATGTAATCATCTTGGAATTAAAATAGAAGAACGCCACAGAGCGAAAGGAGATGCGGAAGCTACCGTAAAACTTTTTCATTATCTGCTGCAATGTGATAATAGCGGTCATATACAAACGATGTTGAAGGCAAAGAGTAAAGAACAATTCTTACCGCCTAATATCCCTGCAGGTGAAATAAAAGAACTTCCACATTGCCCCGGAGTATATTATTTCCATGATAAAAAAGGAAAAGTAATTTATGTTGGCAAAGCAAAAGACCTGAGCAAGAGAGTAAACAGTCATTTTTCAAATAATAAAATTAACAGGCAAAAGCAGGAATTCTTAAAGAAAATCTATCACATTTCTTACCAGGAAACGGGTACAGAGCTGATGGCTTTTATTTTAGAAAGTATTGAAATTAAAAAATTATGGCCGGAGCAAAACCGTAGCCAGAAAAGATTTGACCAGGTCTTTGGATTATATTCATTTGAAGACAGTAAAGGTTATATCAGGTTGTGTATTGAAAAAAAGAAAAAGAATCTAAAGGCATTATACACTTTCAATTTATTGACTGAGGGGTATTCATTATTAAAAAAACTGGTAAATGATTTTGAGCTTTGCCCCAAACTTTGTTTCCTGCAATCAACAACTATTGATTGCCAGGCATTGTTGGAAAAAAAATGCAAAGGCGCTTGCATACAAAAAGAAACCACTGAAGAATATAATGAAAGAGTGAAGGAATGTATTCATCATCTTGAAATAGAATTACCTTCTTTCGCATTGGTAGATGATGGATTGGAGCCAACAGAACAAAGTTGTATTTTAATAGAAAAAGGGAAATTCTATGGAATGGGTTATTTACCTCCTGAAATCAGTATTCATCAAATAGACGAACTGAAACATTTCCTGACTCCATATACCGAGAATGACTATATACGTGGCATGATCTATCAATATGCTGAAAGGTTTCCTTATAAAAAGGTAGGCCTTTTAAATTGCTAAATTGTTTTATTGCCGGAATAAAAATCTCTATTATTTGTTCCTTTACTGAATCAGGTAATTGGCTCAATAGTTTATTTGGTGAAATAGAAATCTCAATAATTTGTTCGTTTACTGTAATGTGTTCTTTATTCAAGCAATTGCTATCATCTTATCAATTGTTTCAAAAACTTATTAAATTCATTCCTTGAAATAAATTCGGCACCCAGGCTTTCAAGATGCGGTGTATAAACCTGGCAGTCTATTAATTCAATCCCGTTTTTTTGTAAAACTCCTGCCCAATATATAAATGCGAATTTGCTTGCATTGCTTTTATTGGCAAACATACTTTCGCCAAAAAAAACTTTACCAATCATCACTCCATAAAGACCACCAACCAATTCATTATTTTGCCATGCTTCAGCGCTGTGAGCAAAGCCTTTCTGAAATAAATCATTGTAGGCCATTTCAATTTCATCACTTATCCATGTTCCTGGTTCTCCGGTTCTTTTCTTTAACCTACAATTTTTTATCACTTCAGAAAAAGCTTTATTAACGCTGAATTTAAAGAGATGTTTATTTAAAACATTCCTCATGCTGTGGCTTATTTTTATTTTATCAGGAAAAAGAACAAAGCGTGGATCAGGTGAAAACCAATGAATCATTTCACCCGGATTATACCAGGGGAAAATTCCTTTTTTATATGCGTTCATTAAAGTACCATAAGAAAGATTACCCCCTACCGCAAGAAGTCCGTTTACATCTGCCGTATTTACATCCGGAAAATCATAAATAGCTTCTTCGTCCAAAATAGGGAAATTAAAAATTGATGCGGAAAGTAAATTTATCTTTCAGAAAGTTCTTCTACTGTAGCGCCGATGCCGCGTTCTGTAATAGTATCGCACAATGGTTTTAGTATATCATAGGAGCCCTCTTTCACTGCGTATTTTCCTTTAGTATGGATAATCATTGCAGATTGTTCAGCCTGTTCGGGAGTATGTCCACATACATCTATTAAAGTGTCAATTACCCATTCAAATGTATTGACCTCATCATTCCAAATAATCAATTGACAATTGTTGCCTTCATCAATCAACAATTCTGTTTTATCAGCATTAAGATTAAATGGTTTTGTGGTATTCATAATATATATTCTCTGTCAAAGTTACAATTTTTTAAAAAATAAAAATTACAGTAAATAAAACAGGGTGCATTTCAAAATGTTCCACCGCTTTCCCCTCTCACCAAAAAGAGAGGGGGAAGCTCACAATTTTTAACTGAGGCTTTAAGTCATGTTAACAATAAAAAATCATAAATAATAAAATGAATCTTATTTGTAATATTGTAATAAATAACTTTATTTCACAAACCTTTAATTGCTAATCTGTATCTTAATTCCAATTAAATTACATCTAAGTGAAATAAATCCAGTGTAGTGCAGGATTATGTATAGATAAAATTGCAAAGAGTAAAGGGATTAAAGCCTTTCTTCCTATCACATTTACAATCACATTAATAAAAACAAAAAAAGGTCTCAATCTCTTGAAACCCTTTTCTATACTGAGTGGGCCCACCAGGACTTGAACCTGGGACCACCTGATTATGAGTCTCAAAAAATATCCTTTCAGTTGTTTTGAATTACTTTCAGTTATTGCCTGAAAGCCTTTACACTATTGGGTTGTATTGAATTATTCGTTTTCTTTGTTTCTGAATATTTATTATCGTTTTTGAAAAACATGTATCAAATCATGTATCAAATGCAAAAAACTCTTTACCATGAAACAAAGAAATATTACAGTAACTATCGTACCCGATAAACGCAGAATAAAAGATAATGTTACCTACCCTTTAAAATTACGTGTTACCTACCAGGGGAAAAGAAAATATTATGCAACGGGTTACAATGCAAGTTTAAATGACTATTTGCTAATGATGGAAAATAAGGTACGAGGTGAATTAAGAAAAACGAATCTTGCATTAACCGAAATTCAAATTAAGGCCCAAAAATGTTGCGACAACCTGGAGGGTTTTTCATTCTTAAAATTTGAAGAAGTATTCTTCCCAAAAAAAATTCCAGTCATAAATTTGCGATCAGCATTTGATGCATATATTCAGGAACTTAAAGCCAATGGCCAAATAGGTACTTGCAGTTCTTATAATAATGCTTGCGTATCGCTTCATAAATTCAAATCACTATTAAAATTTGAACAGATTACTCCCGAGTTTCTTAGAAGTTATGAACGTTGGTTTGTAGCTCAGGGTAAGTCGATTACAACTGTTGGTATTTATTTAAGATCTCTGCGCGCTGTTATGAATGTCGCCATGCAACATGGAATGATGAGAATCGAAGATTATCCTTTTGGGAAAAGAAAATATATAATTCCCACGGGACGAAATATAAAAAAAGCGCTCACATTAGGTGAAATTTCTAAGATCTATAATTATAAACCAGAAGAAAGAAGTGTAGATGCTATGTGCCGCGATTTTTGGATTTTTATATACCTATGCAATGGATTAAATGTTAAGGATTTTTGTCTATTAAAATATAAAAATATTGAAGATGATTTTATTGTATTCAATCGCGCTAAAACTATCAGAACAAGACGATCTAATCCTGAACCAATACGGGTTGCAATAAAAGAAGATGCAAAACGCATAATAACTAAGTGGGGACAAAACCAACTCTCATCAGAAACTTATATTTTCCCTTTTTTAAAACCTGGAACGACTTTAGAAAAACAAAGAGACGATATCAAACTGCTAACACACTTAATAAATGAACACATGAAGCAGATAGCTTTACAACTTGGGATAGATAAACCGGTAACCACCTATTATGCACGCCATAGTTTTGCTACAATTTTAAAAAATAGTGGAGTGTCTACAGAATTTATAAGCGAAGCTTTGGGGCATACATCTTTAGAAACCACAAAGAATTATTTAGCAGGTTTTGAGCAGGATGCGATAAGGAAGACAACAGATGTGCTGACTTCATTTAAAAATAATTTAAAGATTGCATGAATACAGAAACAAGTTTCTATTTGGCCCGAAAAACCGTTCAATTGGACTCATTTTTTCTTTTTGTAATTAATAAAAAACTCAAATAAGTAAAGCGGATTTTATTTAAATAGCCTGTTTCGATATCATCGGCAATAATAAAAGTATTTGATTTGTTTTTTATTTGTTTGTTCGATTTGTTTTTCCCTTCTATTTCAAAGGTATAATAGTGCCGCTGATCATAAACAATTTTATCACCTTCATCAGGTAGATATATCTTTAGGCAGATATATCTTTTTACCTGAATTTTTCAATTGATTCAATACAAACGTTTCGCGAAGTATTCCTGCGTCCGGTTGTGATTTTATTAATCCTGACACAATTCATTTTACAGCTTAAATGCAATTACTGGCCGATTAAATATTTGTCTAAAATTAGTCATATTTTATGCATAAAGGAAAATATTGTCTTTTTGATTTTTTTTCTAAATGTATATTCTATAAGTTCATTAACTAATTCCATCTATTTAATTAAAGCGATTTTTATGTTACATAGGATCGTCATCAAAACTTCTCTAATTTCATTACTGTTCTTATTTACATTCTGTAGTTGTAAGAAACAAAAACCATCTAATCCAATTGATCAATTGCCACCCGCCACAGACACAGGTGCCAACACCTTTGGGTGTTTGGTAAACGGGGAAGCCGTTGTTATCCACAAACCATTTGGTGATTTATCTCCAGACTTTGGTTGCCAATACCAGTTAATATATCCAACAGTTAGAAGATTCCTTTAATCTTTAAATATCAATTATGCCACATAAAATCGTCATTAAATTTACTATCCTTTCTTTACTGTATTTATTTACATTGTACGGTTGCAAGAAGCAGAAACCTTCCAATCCAATTGACCAATTGCCACCCGCCACAGACACCGGCGCAAACACTTTTGGGTGCTTGGTAAACGGGCAAGCTGTTGTTATACATCATCTCTTTGGCGATTTATCTCCTGCTTTTGGCTGTCAATACCAACTAATTTATCCAACAGTTAGCGGATACACGCTTAATGTATGGGGAGAAGATCAACAAGATGGTTGCCATTCTAAAACTGTCGGAGTATTTCTTGATAGTGTTCAATTAGGTCAAAATACATATACATTAAACACCGGTATTGACAAACAAGGAAACCGTGGCCATGCATATATAGCAAATGGCTGCTCTCCTTTAATATTTCAAACTTTTTGGACAGATAGCACAAGAATCGGACAATTGACCATTACACACTTCGATCAACAAAAACAAATTGTATCCGGCACTTTTTATTTTGATGCAGTTGAGGCTACGAGCGGTGATACGGTACATGTAACAGACGGGCGGTTCGACATGAATTACACCCAATAATTAGATTCATTAACCTCTAAATATTACAATCAATGAA
>JGI20205J14842_1000403_pt1 | contig 9799 bp, 8 predicted proteins | sample NGESurshal092012_2_FD_14842 | JGI IMG/M metagenome (IMG submission 14842) | reverse complement strand
GCGGGCCGCGAGGCCCTGGCGGCCGGGCAGCCGGACCTGACCGCCGGCTGCCCGGCCTGCGCGGGCCGCGGCGTCGTCATTCCCGCCGGGGCGGCCGGGCTGGCCGCCGAGGTCGAGCTGGCGGCGGTCGGCGCGCCAGGCGCCAAGCCCGAGCTCGACCAGACGCACTGCACGGTGACCACCAAGCTCAACCGGGTGCTGCGGCTGCACGCGGCACACGCCCTGGCCGGCCAGCGGATCCTGCTGCTCGGCGACGACGACCTCGTCAGCGTGGCGATCGCGGCCTTCGCCGCCTGGTCGGGCCACCCGGGGCTGGTCCGCCGGCTGGCGGTCGTCGACACCGACCCCGACGTCCTGGGCTGGATCGGCCAGCAGGCCGGCCGCAGCGGGATGCACGTCGACCTGATCGAGCACGACCTGCGCCAGCCCCTTCCGGCTGACCTGGCCGGAGGGTTCGACGTGGTGCTGACCGACCCGCCGTACACCGTCGCCGGCGCCCAGCTGTTCCTGTCCCGCGCCGTCGCCGCGCTGGAGCCGCAGCCCGGCCGGCACGTCTTCTTCTCGTTCGGCGGCCGCCGGCCCGACGAGACCGCGGCGGTCCAGCTCGCGATCGCCCAGATGGGGCTGGTGGTCAGGTCGCTGACCCCGAATTTCAACGAGTACGTGGGCGCCGGCGTCCTCGGCGGCACCAGTCACCTCTACCACCTGCGCAGCACGGCGGCGGCGCGGCCGCTGATCACCGGCGCGCACGACGGCGCCCTTTACACCGCCGACGGCCGCACCGTGGCCCTGCGGCCCTACCGGTGCGCCGGCTGCCAGGGCGTGCACGAGGTCGGGCCGGGCGGCCGCTGGCCCCGCATCGCCGACCTGCAGGCGGCGGGCTGCCCGGACTGCGGCGGCGTGATCTTCCGGCCGATGGCCCTGACGCCGCGATGACGGGCGAGCGGGGTGGCCAGGAGGCCGCGATGACAGGCCCGGGGGCGCGCGAGGCGGCGGTGAGCGAGGCGGCGGTGAGCGAGGCGGCGGTGAGCGAGGCGGCGGTGAGCGAGGCGGCGGTGAGCGAGGCGGGAGCCGGGGCGTTCCTGATCAGGGGCGCGCGGGAAGAGGACGTGGCGGCGATCGTCGGGTTCGAGATCGACATCGCCGTGGTGTCCTTCGCCGACGAGGCCATCACCGATCCGGCGCTGCACCGGCGCAGGGTGTCCGGCTCGCTGGGCAAGCCCGGCGAGATCACGCTGGTCGCCGTCGACGAGCGGAAGCCCGACGTGGTGCTGGGCTGGGCCTGGCTCTCGACGCGGACCAACTCGCTGACCGGAGCCCGGTACGGCAACTTCCGGTCGCTGGCGGTCGCCGAGGGGCCGCACCGGAGCCTGATCGGCGAGCTGCTGCTCGGCGCGGTCCTGGAGGCGGCCGACACCGGCGGCCTGACCCAGCTGACCGGCAAGGTGCACGCGGGCAACCTGGGCATGCGGGCGCTGTACCGCAAGTTCGGCTTCACCGCGACCCACCTGACCATGGAACGACGCCCGGCCGGCGAAGCCGCGGGAGCCGGGCCCGGGTCAGCGCCGCCGGCCGCCGGGCCCGGGTCAGCGCCGCCCGCCGCCGGGCCCGAGCCAGCGTCATGATCAAGTGCGTGGTCTGGGACATCGACAACACGCTGCTGGCCGGGACCTACCTGGAATCCGGTGAGCAGCCGCCCGAGCCCGACCCGGAGCTGCTCGGGGTGCTGCGCGAGCTGGGTCGCCGGGGCATCGTCCACGCCCTGGCCAGCAAGAACCCGCCCGAGGCCGCCGACTATGTCGCGACCGTGACCGGCGTGCCGTTCGCCGCCGCCGAGTGCGGCTGGGGCCGGAAGTCGGACGCGCTGCGCCGGATCATCGACGACCTGGGCCTCGGGGCCGACGCGGTGGCCTTCGTGGACGACGACCTGATGGAGCGGGCCGAGGTGGCGGCCGCGCTGCCCGAGGTCCTGGTGCTGCTGCCCGAGGACGCGGCCGAGGCCCCGAGCTGGCCGGAGTTCCAGCCCGCGGTCCTCACGGCGGAGGGGCGTCGCCGCGGTGAGATGTACGCCCAGCGCCGCCGCCGGCAGCAGGAGGCCCGGGCTTTCGGCGGCTCGCGCGATGACTTCCTGCGCCGGGCGGGCACCCAGGTGCTGATCGCCCCGGCCGGCCTGGGTGAGGTGCCCCGGCTGCACGAGCTGTCGGTGCGGACCCACCAGTTCAACACCGGGGGCGACCCGGTCGGCGAGGACGAGCTGGCCGGCCTGCTCGGCTCGGCGCGGCACCGGCTGGTCACCGCCCGGCTGCGGGACCGGTTCGGCGACGACGGGATCGTCGGCGGCGTGCTGATCGACCGGGGGGAGGCCAACGACAGCGGCGTGCCGCCAGGACCGGGCGCGGCCCGGTCCTGGACCGTGCCGCTGCTGATGATGTCGTGCCGGGCCCTCGGCCGGGGCGTGCTGGACGCCCTGCTCGCCGCGCTCTGCCAGCGCGCGGCCGCCGACGGGGCCGCGGAGCTGCGGATGCCGTGCCTGGTCACCGACCGGAACCTGCCGTTGCGGCTGGCGCTGGCGGCAGCGGGCTTCCGGGCCGGCGCCGCGCCGCGGCCGGGGGAGCCCGCGCTGTTCGCCCGGCCGCTGGACGGGAAGCTGCCCGGCCTGCCCGACTGGGCCACCGTGGCGGACTGGCCGTGACCGCGGGCGAGCGATCCGCGGCCGGCGGTGAGCGGGCCGCCGGCGACGGTGAGCGGCCGGCCGCCGACGGCGTCCTGGCCGGGCTGGCGGGCATCCTGGCCCGGGTAACCGGACGGGCGGATCTGTCCGTTATCGCCCCGGAGACGGCCCTGTTCGGCGACGGCGTCGGCCTGGACTCACTGACCGGCACGATGCTGCTGGTCGAGGTGCAGCACCAGTTCGGCGTGGACGTGGCGGCCGAGGACCTGAACCTCGACAGCCTGGCCACGCTCGCCTCGCTGGCCGCCTTCATCAGCGAGCGGCTCCCCTCGTGACCGGGGGTACCGACGGGTAATCTCGGTTCTGCCAGCGGCTAGCCCAGCCCGACCAGCCCAGCCCAGCCCAGCTAGCCCAGCCCAGCTAGCCCAGCCCAGAAGGGGCGCCATGCCAGCAGCTTTCGCCGTCGACGCCTGCCGGACGCCCGTCGGCAAGATCAAGGGCGCGCTATCCGGGGTGCGGCCCGACCACCTGACCGCCGAGGTGCTGCGCGCGATCCTGCGGCGCAGTGACTGGCTGGGACCCGGCCGCGATCGACGACGTCTACTGGGGCGCCGCCAACCAGGCCGGCGAGGACAACCGCAACGTGGCCCGGATGGGCGTGCTGCTGGCCGGCCTGCCGGTCGAGGTGCCCGGGGCCACGGTCAACCGGCTCTGCGGCTCGGGGATGGAGGCCATCTCCGCCGCCGCCCGGGCCATCGCCGCCGGTGAGCTCGACATCTGCATCGCCGGCGGGGTCGAGTCCATGACCAGGGCNCCGTTCGTGCTGCCGCGCTCGGCCGAGCCGTTCGCGCGGGACTCCGGGGTGGCCGACACGCGCCTGGGCTGGCGNCTGGTCAGCCCGCTGATGACCGAGCTGTACCCGCCGGTCACCCTGGGCCAGACCGCCGAGAACGTCGCCGACCGCTACGGCGTGGGCCGCGAGCGGCAGGACGAGTTCGCCCTGGCCAGCCACCAGCGCGCGGCCGCCGCCGCGGCGGCCGGGCGGTTCGACGCCGAGCTGGTTCCCGTGGCCGCGCCGCAGGGCGAGGTGACCGCCGACGAGGGGATCAGGCCGGCCCTGACGCTGGCCGAGCTGGCGGCCAAGCGGCCCGCCTTCCGGTCCGGCGGGACGGTGACGGGCGGCAACTCCTCGCCGCTCAATGACGGCGCCGCGGCGCTGCTGATCATGTCCGAGCGGGCCATGACCGCCGCCGGGGCGCGGCCGCTGGCCCGGTATGTCGGCACCGCCGCCGCCGGGGTGCACCCGGACTACATGGGGATCGGGCCGGTCCCGGCGATGACCAAGGTCCTGGCCCGGGCGGGCTGGCAGGTGGATGACCTCGAGCTGATCGAGGTGAACGAGGCCTTCGCCGCCCAGTCCGTCGCGGTGGCAGACGAGCTCAAGCTCGATCCGGCCCGGGTCAACGTCAACGGCGGAGCGATCGCCATCGGCCACCCGCTGGGCTGCTCGGGTGCCCGCCTCACCACCACCTTGCTGCACGAGCGGCAGCGCCGTGGCGCCGCCAGGGTGGCCGCGACCATGTGCATCGGCGTCGGCCAGGGCATCGCCACTCTGTGGGAGGCGCCCTGATCCGGGCTGTGGCCAGCTAACGAGGGCCGGCCAGTTAGGCCGAGGGCTTCCGGCGCTCCCAGATGAGCCGCCGGAACCCGTAGCCGACGATGAGCACGACCACGCCGACCAGGATCCCGCCACCGACCGCGAACAGGACGCCCGCGCCGGTGGCGAAGGAGATGATGATCCACAGCAGGGTGGCGATCGCGGCAGAGATTAGGCTGCTTCCCAGGGACGTTCGCACATGACGACCGTATCGGCGCTTACTTTCATTTGTAAAGGGGTTTCGATGGGAGAGCTGCCGTCTTCCGGTGGGGTCGGCGCCATCCGCGCTCAGGAGCTGCTGGGCGAGGTCGCGACCCTCCGGCGCCGCGTCCGGCGGCCCGCGGGCCTGTGGCCGCCCCTGGTCGTGTTCGGGGCCGCTGCCGCCATCGGGGCGCCGCTGGGCCTGCTCGGCGGCCTGGCGACCAGCTCGTGGTGGCTGGCCATCGCGCCGCCGGGGTTCGCCCTGGTGAGCCGGTACGCCGCCCGCCAGGCCCGCCAGCAGGGCATCGAGGGGCCCTCGCGGCTGCTGCGGACCCTGGGCATCGTCAGCTTCGCGGCCGTCTGGCTGGCCTGCCTGGCGCTCTCGGCCGCCGCGCACCTGCCCGTGGGCCTGGGCTGGACCCTGGCCGTGGCGATCGGCTACCTCGGCTGGAGCAGGTTCGCCCGGAACGGGCCGGCCGCGGTCGTCGCCGTCAGCCTGGGGGTCGTCGGCGTCGCCCTCGCCCTGTCGCCGGCCCCCGCCTGGACCGTCCAGCTTGGCGTCGGGCTGACCATGGTGACTGGGGGACTGCTGCTGCGCTGCGGGCCGGAGGCACGATGACCCACCCCGCTCGCAGGCTCGACAACGCCGTCCACCAGCGGACGCGGCTCGGCATCCTGACCGTGCTGGCCGGGGCGACCCGAGTGGACTTCGCCTTCCTGCGCGACACCCTGGGCCTGACCGACGGCAACCTGTCGCGCAACCTCAGCGTGCTGGAGGCAGCCGGGTACATCGCTATCGACAAGACATTCGAGGCCCGCCGGTCCCGCACCTGGATCGCCGCCACCCCGGCCGGGCGCCGGGCACTGGCCGCCGAGGTCACCGCACTGCGCGAGATAGTCCAGACGGTCGACCGCGCCGCAGCGGCCGGGGCGCGCCTGGCGCCGCGAACCGGGCCCGCGCGATCGTGACCTCGCCGCTCGCCTGACCTCCAGCGGGCCGGGCGGGCCGGGGCGGATCGGGCTCCTGGCCACTCGGTACGATGCGCCGGGGAGCCGGGCCGCGCGGGCGCGCGGACCGGAGGCCCGGCCTGTCCTCGTGCCCACGCTGCAGTGTCGACGGGAGCGCCGCATGGCGGTCACGCCCACCTTCCCGAGCCGTGAGGCGCTGCGCAGTTTCCGGTTCCGGCCCCTGGACGCGGTGGTCGGCCTGGGCGTCTTCCTGCTTGTCTACGCCGTGATCCGGGTCGGCGCCAGCGCCCGGGTGCCCTTTCACCCCGGCCGCTCGGCCGTTACCATCAGCACCGCGCCGGCCGAGCTGCCTTTCTACGCCGCCCGCAGCCTGCTGCGGATGTTCATCGCGCTCTTCTTCTCCTACTCGTTCAGCCTGGTCTACGCCTACGTCGCCGCCCGCAGCCGGCGGGCCCGGCGGATCATGATCCCGGCCCTGGACATCCTGCAGTCCGTCCCGGTGCTCGGTTTCCTGGCCGTCACCGTGACCTTCTTTACCGGCCTGTTCCGGGGCTCCGAGCTGGGCCTGGAGGCCGCGGCCATCTTCGCCGTGTTCACCTCGCAGGCGTGGAACATCACGTTCTCCTTCTATCACTCGCTGGTCAGCCAGCCTGGCGAGCTCAACGAGGCCAGCAAGCTGATGGGACTGTCGCGCTGGAAGCGGTTCTGGACCGTCGACGTGCCCAGCGGCGCGATCGGGCTGGTCTGGAACGGCATGATGAGCTTTGGCGGCAGCTGGTTCTTCCTGACTGCCTCCGAGCTCATTACCATCAACAACCGCAGTTTCGCGCTGCCGGGCGTGGGGTCGTACGTGGGCGTGGCCGAGCAGCGCGGCCAGCTCGGCCACGTCGGGCTCGGCATCCTGACCATGATCGTCATGATCCTGGTGGTCAACTTCTTCTTCTGGCGGCCGCTCATCGCCTACGTGGAGCGGTTCCGGATCGAGCAGTCCGAGCCAGCACCAAGCCGCGCTCGATGGTGCTCAGCGCGCTGCACCGGTCGAACTGGCCGACCGCCGTCGGGCGAGCCCGGCGGGTGATCGCCGAGCCCGTGAACCGGGTGCTGGGTGCGGCGACCGGCATCGACGATCAGAGCCTGGAAACCCACGCGGCCCGGCGCCGCGCCGCGGACGTCGCCTTCCTGATCGTCGTCGGGGCCGTGCTGCTGTTCGGCCTGTACAGCATGCTCGCCTACATCGCGCACGGCCCGCAGGGGCTCGCGGTCCTCGGGCAGGCCTTTGGCCTGGGCTTCCTCACGTTCTTGCGGGTCGTGATCGTGGTGGCGGTGTCGTCGGTCATCTGGATACCCGTCGGGGTGTGGATCGGGTTCAGCCCGCGCGTGGCGCAGTTCATGCAGCCGGTCGTCCAGGTGCTGGCCAGCTTCCCGGCCAACTTCGTGTTCCCGTTCGCCATCGTCGTGTTCCTGGACCTGGGCATCAGCCTGAACTTCGGGTCCATCGTGCTGATGGCCCTCGGCACCCAGTGGTATGTCCTGTTCAACGTCATCGCGGGCGCCAGCGCCGTGCCCTCCGACCTGCGGGAGGTGATGGTGAACCTCGACGTGCACGGCCGGGACCGATGGCGCAGGCTCATCCTGCCCGGGATCTTTCCGGCCTATGTGACCGGCGCCATCACGGCGGCGGGCGGGGCCTGGAACGCCTCCATCGTGGCCGAGATCGTCCGGTACAACGGGCAGGTGCTGACCGCCAGGGGCCTGGGCAGCTTCATCGCCGAGAACACCGGGAACCTCCCGTCGCTGCTGGCCGGCCTGCTGGTCATGGCGGTCTACGTCACCGGGCTGAACGCGCTGCTCTGGCGGCGCCTGTACAAGCTGGCCGAGACAAGGTACGCGCTGGCATGAGTGAGCCGCTGATCAGCGTCCGCTCGCTGAGCAAGTCCTTCGAGGGCCCCGGCGGCCGGCCGCTGCCCGTGCTGGACGACATCAACCTGGACGTGGCCGAGGGCGAGTTCGTCGCGCTGCTCGGCCGCAGCGGCAGCGGCAAGTCGACCCTGCTGCGCTGCATCGCGGGGCTCATGGCCCCGACCCGCGGCCAGGTGCTGTTCCGCGGCGTGCCGCTGCGGGGCAGCAACCGGGACACCACGATGGTCTTCCAGACCTTCGCCCTGCTGCCGTGGCTCACGGTGCAGCAGAACGTCGAGCTGGGCCTGGAGGCTCGAGGCGTGCCGCCGCACCAGCGGTCGGAGCGAGCGCTGCGGGCCATCGACCTCGTCGGCCTGGACGGCTATGAGTCGGCGTACCCGAAGGAGCTGTCGGGCGGTATGCGCCAGCGCGTCGGTTTCGCCCGAGCGCTGGTCGTGGAGCCGGCAGCGCTGCTGATGGACGAGCCGTTCAGCGCCCTGGACGTGCTGACCTCGGAGAACCTGCGCGGCGAGCTGCTGGAGCTGTGGGAGGGCCAGCGGTTCCCGACCAAGACCATGGTCATGGTCACGCACAACATCGAGGAGGCGGTGCTGCTGGCCGACCGGATCCTGGTGCTCGGCACCAACCCTGGCCGGATCCGCTCGGACATGCCCAACCCGCTGCCGCGGCCGCGCCGCCGGCGCACCCCGGACTTCGAGGAGCTGGTGGACCAGATCTACCGGATGATGACCCAGCGCGAGGCGGCGCCGGCCGCGGTGCCGACGGGCCGGGGCGGCCGAGGGACCATCAGCGACACGCCCCTGCCCTCGGCCAGCGTGGACGGCCTGTCCGGCCTGGCCGAGGTCATGCTCGGGCGGCACGGCGGCGCGGCCGACCTGGCCGACCTGGCCGACAGCCTGGGCCTGGAGGTCGACGACCTGCTGCCGCTCGTCGACGCCCTGCTCCTGCTCGGGTTCGCCGAGCTGCACCGTGACCGGCTCGAGCTGACCGCGGCCGGGCGCGTGTTCGCCGGGGCGAGCATCCAGGACAGCAAGCGGATCTTCGCGCGGGCCTGCCTGGATCACGCCCCCCTGGTGCGCACCATCTACCGGGCCCTGCGCGGCAGCCTGGACGGCAACCTGCCCGCGGGGTTCTTTATCGACATCCTGCGCACCAGCTTCAGCGAGGAGGACTCGGCCCGGCAGCTGGACATCGCGGTGAACTGGGGCCGGTACGCGGAGCTGTACGCCTACGACGCGGCCCGCGGCCTGATCATCCGGGAGGACGAGGGCATCGGCGCCACCCTGGCCGATGACGATCAGCCGGCCCGGCGGGGCACGCTCATCGTCTACCTGGGGGCGGCGCCGGGGTCGGGCAAGACCTTCACCATGCTCCGGGAGGGACGGGCGCTGCGGTCCCAGGGCGAGGACGTCGTCATCGGGTACGTCGACACCCGCGGCCGGCCGCGCACGGCCGAGGCCATCGGCGGCCTGGAGATCGTGCCGCCGCGGCCCGATACCGGCGACCTGGACACCGGTGCCGTGCTGGCCCGCAAGCCGGGCGTCGTCCTGGCCGATGACCTCGGCCGGCATGCCGCCGATATCGAGGCCCTGCGGGACGGCGGCATCGACGTCATCAGCACCGCCGACGTGGCCGACGTGCAGCGGGTGGCGGCGGCCGTTCAGGAGGTCACCGGCCGCCAGCCGGCCGCGGCCGTCTCCGACGAGATGCTGGCGGCCGCCGACGAGGTCCAGTTCGTGGACAGCTCGCCCGAGGCCCTGCGCAAGCGCCTCGGGCACGGCAACATCTATCCGCCCGATCAGGTCAGCGAGGCGCTGGCGGGCGAGTTCCAGACGCCGGTCCTGGCCGCGCTGCGCGAGATCGGGCTGCGGCTCATCGCCGACACGCTGCCCGCGCCGCCCGCCGCCCGCACCCGGCCACCGCAGGACGTCCTGGTGGCGGTCACCGACCCCGACCAGGCCGAGGAGGTCGTCTCGCACGGGATCCGGCTGGCCCGGCGCGCGGGCGCCCGCTGCTCAGTCCTGCTGTTGGGACCGCCTCAGCAGCGGGCGGTGGCCGCCAGCCGGATCCGCCGGTCGGCCGTGGCGGCCGACGCGCGAGAGATAGAACGGACCGGCGACCCGGTGACCGTCATCTCGCAGTCGGCCCGGGAGACCGGGGCGCGGCACCTGGTCCTGGCCGCGGTCCCGCCCGGCCTGCTGGACCGGCTGCGCGGCAGCGTCATCGAGCGGCTGCTCGTCCAGCTGCCCGACGTGGACCTGCACATCCTGACCGGCTCACCGCGCGGCCGGTCCCCGGCCGACGCGGCCGAGGCGCCGGAGCCGGCCGCGACCAGCACGGAGGCCAGCGCCCCGGCCGCCGGCCGCCCGCCGCGCGCCCCG
>JGI20205J14842_1000400_pt1 | contig 9860 bp, 7 predicted proteins | sample NGESurshal092012_2_FD_14842 | JGI IMG/M metagenome (IMG submission 14842) | reverse complement strand
GCTCGAGCCAGTCTGATCCGCAATCGCCTGAAACCCAGAAGATCGTCGGTCATGCCCGCGGGCCGCCGCCGCCGATGCCGCGCTCACAGGCGTCCTCGTCCTCGCGGCCGCTGGCCGGGCCGGCGGGCTGGTTGCGATCTTCGTTGCGGCCCGCATCGCCAACGCGGCCCTGCGGCCGACCGAGCGGGTCGCGTTCATCCGCGGGCTGGACTGCGCCTACGGGCCTGAAAACGGGCTCGCGCTCGCCGTGACTGTGGCTGCCGGGGCAGGCCTGACCGCCGTGCATCCCCGGGACAGCCTTGCTCACCTCGGCCACAGTGGTGACAGGAGGCCTGGTGGTGGTGACGACCGGCCGGGGGCGCAGGCGCGAAGGATGATGCGGCTCCGGCCGTAGCGCGCTGCAGCAGCCCCGGTGACGAACTGCTGGGCCGCCGGGTACGGAGGGGCGCGCATAACAGCCGTCCTGCGAATGGTCATCTCCGCCCTCAGTCTCACGCTGATCGCCCTCGGCGCTGTCAACGGCGGCCCAATGTGGACCCGGTTGCCCGCCGCCGGCACCGGTACAGGATTCACCCGCCGACGACAGGCGCGCTCCTCGCGACATAGACACGACCGCCAGTCATCAACAGGAATGCCTTCGCCCCTGCTGGTGGTCGACGTGGTCGTCCACCTGCCGATGATTTGCGATTTCTCCGACGCTGCAGGTGCCGGCCACGCCGGACAGTTATGCGAGCTTGCTGGGCTGGGCGAGCGCCGGCCAGCGGCTGGCGCGGGCGATCGATGGCACCCGCCATTTCGGGCTGGGCCTGGTCCGTACCTGGCCAGCGCCCGTCCGCGACCCGGCCAGTTCCGCGCTGGCGGGGACCAGGAGGCCCTGCGGCTGCTGATGATCGACAGCCGCCAGCCCCCAGCGAGATGATCGGAATGGCATCCCCCCACAGCCGTACCTGATCCTCAGCCTTGGGGGAGCCGCGCGGCGCTCGCGTCCGTAGCCGCCGCCAGGTGCCCGGCGGAGGTTCCTGCCTGTCGCTTGCCAGCGTGACAGTTGACAGCGGGATAGCCATCACGAAAAGGACCTTCCGGGTGCGGGTCAGGCCGCCTGGTCGGTGCGTTCCGCGGCTGCCGCAGCGTGGGCCAGGGGGCAGCCAGCGCCGCCACCAGCCTGCGGGCTGGGTTGCGGCGCGCGAGCGGAACGGACGATTGCTTCCGATGCGCGCAGGTTCTCGTCGTTGACGGACCGGAGGATGCTAATCGCCCGGCGTACGGCCGTCATCGCCCAGCCGGAACGCAGCCCTCTTGTCGCTGTCATCACTATCACCTCATCGTGGTGTGGAGCGGCCTGGCTATCAGGCCATGTCTCATAGATAGCCCAGTGGCGCGGAGCGCGGATGTGCGCGCGGTGACGGCCATGTGCAGAACATCCTGTCAACGGCGGGATCGGCTGGCGGAATCCCGGCGGCGCAACGCGAAGAGGCACTCCGGCATCGCGCTGGCCGCCTTCCGGAGACACGTCCCAACGTTGTCCGGGTCCATGGTGGCGGACCGTGCAGGCGCGCCTGAGGCCGGCCATGCGCCGGTCCTCGTCCCTCACCAGATGGCGGCCATGCCGTGCTAGCCCAGACGCGTGCTCAGCGTCAGCACGTCGGCAGGCCGGTCGGGATGGACAGTACCCGGGCACTGTCACAGCAGCCGGGCACTGGGCGCGGTCCAGGCAGTGCCCAGCTCACCGAGCAGCGCAGCACCCCGCTGAGCGCACCTTTGCGGCCAGCGACGATGACAAGCAGGTCACCAGTCTGGCCGACGGCGCACCCAGCCAGCCCGCCGGTGTGCATAGCGAGTCCGCGCAGCAAACCCGGTCGCTGCGGCCGGCAGCCCGCAGGAACGGCCAGAGCCGGCTGCCTTTCGCAGCGTCGCCTGGGCTTGGCTGGCGGCTGAGCCGCGGCCGCTGTGTGCAAGGGCTGGCGGTGCCGGGCCACAGAGCGTTCCACTGGCTCACACGGGCCTTTGAGCCGGGCTGGGGCGTCGCGGAGAGTTGCCCCTTGTCCGTAGCTGCGGGAGCACAGGCGTCAGTGCCGATAGCTTGCCAGGATGAAAAGCACGGCTCCGGGCCAGCTGGGCTTTGTGATCATGAGTTCTGGCAGGCGCCCAGTCTGCCGTCACGGCCCTCACGTCGGCGCGCGGAAGGCCTGCGGGTGACCTGCACCCGCCACTCGCCTGGTCCGTCCTGCAGGTAGTCGAACCCGTAGCCGCCGGACTCGACCTGGTCCATCCGCAGCCAGATCGCGCCGGTGTCGCGGCATGAGCGGAACTCCACCTGCTCGCCGCCGCGCAGCCGCTGGAGCCGGTCCACGGCCGCGTCGGTCATCTCGTCGGGAGGAAGCGCGTCCAGGTCGATGACCGGTCCCTCCGTCAGCGGATACCATCCGTGCTGGTGCGTGCCGGGCGAAGAAGTCGTCGCCGGTATCTCATCCGGAACGTCAGCTGCCGTCAGCACCGCCTCCTCAGCAGCTAGATGCCGCCCGAGCTGAGTGAGGAGATCCCGGGTCAGAGTGGCTACCTCAGCCAGGGAATGCGTACCCGTCCCGCCGGCTGCCCGCTCAAGCGCCTCCACGTGGGCACGCAACCGTACGTGGTCGCGTCCGAGTCGGGCAAAGCTCGGCGGCGCGTGACGAGCGGGGAACAGAAGCCACTCCTCGTCTTCGGCCTGGCGCAGTACCTCCGCGCGCAGGTAGCCCGCCAGCGCCTGAAGTTCCCGCGCGGGCCACCGCCCGCCGGCCGTGACGGCCAGTACGTTCCTGGCCCGGAGAACGACTTGCGCCATCAGCAGCGCGTGCTCGCGAGCCAGCGTCCGCGGCGGGCCGGCCCCGGGGATCTCCTGCGTCGTCGTCATGACTGCCTCCATTCCCTTGATTATTTTAATTCTACTAGTATAAACCAAGAGGCTTGGCCTGAGGCAGATGGCGGGTGATGGCGGTCCGCCCGCCCACGGTGCTGTCCTCGTCAGGATCATCCGTCCCTGCCTGGCCTGGCCCGCGGACGGGACATCATCTTCAGGCGTGGCCTCTCCAGGGACGCAGATCGACGACCGGGGACGCCGGGAGACGCTGCCATGTCCCTTCCGTCGCGGGCGACCCCCACGGGGCTGCCGGTCGTGCGGCACCGCGCGAGTGTCAGGCGGTGGCGAGGCTGCGCAGGTCGTAGGGAAGGATGCCGCCATGCCGGTAGTAGGCAGCTTCGCCCGGTGTGTCTATCCGGACGGTGGCGGTGAACTGCCGGGTTCCGGAAGGCTCCCCGGCAGTGACGGTGACGGCGCGGGGGACGTCTGCTGCGCCGCCAAGGCCGCGGATGGTGAAGGTCTCCTGACCGGTGAGGCCCAGGCTCCCGGCGGAGTCGCCGGGGCTGAACTGCAGCGGGAGCACCCCCATGCCGATCAGGTTGGAGCGGTGGATGCGCTCGTAGGTCACCGGGATGACGGCCCGGACCCCGAGCAGCGCGGTGCCCTTGGCCGCCCAGTCCCGTGACGAGCCGGAGCCGTACTCCTGTCCAGCGATGACCAGCAGAGGTATCCGTCGGCTGCGTAGCGGGCGGCGGCGTCGAAGATGGGCATCTGCTCGCCGCCGGGCAGGTGCCGGGTGATGCCGCCCTCGGTTCCTGGGGCGAGCTGGTTGCGCAGCCGGATGCTGGCGAAAGTGCCGCGGATCATGACCTCGTGGTTGCCGCGCCGTGACCCGTAGGAATTGAAGTCCCGGGGCTGTACGCCCTGCTCGCGCAAGTACCGGCCAGCCGGCGAGGCCGCGCTGATTACCCCGGCCGGGGAGATGTGGTCGGTGGTGACCGAGTCGCCGAGCAGCGCGAGTACCCGGGCACCCTCGATGTCGCGCAGCGGGCCGGGCACACGGTCCATCCCGTCGAAATCCGGCGGCCTGCGCACGTAGGTGGAGGCCGCCTCCCAGGCGAAGGCATCACCGGCGGGTGCTGGCAGCGCCCGCCACCGCCTATCACCCGCGAACACCTCTGCGTACTCGCGGGTGAACATCTCGGGCCGCACGCAGGAGGCGATGACCGCCTGGATCTCGGCCGGCGACGGCCAGCTATCACGCAGGTACACCGGCTGCCCGTCGCGGCCGGTGCCCAGCGGGTCGGCTGTCAGGTCGGTCTCCATGGACCCGGCGAGAGCGTAGGCGATCACCAGCGGCGGGGACGCCAGGTAGTTCATCTTCGTCTCCGGGTGGATACGGCCCTCGAAGTTGCGGTTGCCGGACAGCACGGAGCAGACGGCCAGGCCGCGGTCGGTGACGGCGCGCGAGACCGCCTCGATCAGCGGCCCGGAGTTGCCGATGCAGGTGGTGCAGCCGTAGCCGACCAGGCTGAAGCCGAGCTGATCCAGGTACGCGGTCAGGCCGGCCCGGTCGTAGTAGTCCATGACAACCCCTGGCCCGGGGGCAAGCGATGCCTTCACCCAGGGCAGGGGCGCCAGCCCTCGCTGCACCGCGTTCCTGGCCAGCAGCCCGGCCCCGATCATGACTTCCGGGTTGGAGGTGTTGGTGCAGGACGTGATGGCGGCGATCACCACCGCGCCGTGGTCCAGGTCGGCGACCTGATCGGTGGCCGGCGTGACGCGGGCCGGGCTGCGCAGGCGCTCCCGGGCATCGCCGGCCGGGCTGAAGGAGGTGACCGGCCGGTCGGCTTCGCGGTCGCCGGTCAGCGCGACCGGGTCGGAGGCGGGGAAGGACTCCGCGCCGCTCGCGTCAAGCCCGACCGCCGGCATGTCGTAGCGGGCGTGGCCGTCCAGCGCGGCCCGGAACGCCAGCGGTGCCTCGCCCAGCGGGATGCGGTCCTGCGGCCGTCTCGGGCCGGCGATCGACGGGACGATCTCCGCCGGGTCAAGCTGGAGGACCTGCGAGTAGGCGGGCTCGCGTTCAGGGTCGTGCCATAGTCCCTGCTCCCTGGCGTAGGCCTCCACCAGGGCGATGTGCGCGGCGGGGCGGCCGGTGAGCCGCAGGTAGGATAGCGTTGCCGCGTCGACAGGGAAGATCGCGCAGGTTGAGCCGTGCGCGCGGCTAGGGCAGCTTGGCGACCGTGAGGAGCACGACGGCGTCCTCGAGCGCCTCCAGCGAGTGACGCGAGTCCGGCACGGTGAGGAGGTCACCCGGTGCGCCGTCCCGGGAGACCGGGCCTGCGGCTAGCCGTACCCGGCCGTGCAGGACGTGCACAGTCGCCTCCCCGGGGTTCTCGTGTTCGTGAAGCAGCTGTCCTGCGTTCAGGGCGATCAGGGTCTGGCGCATCACGTGCTCGTGGCCGCCGTAGACCGTGTGCGCGCTGCGGCCGCTCGGGGCGCTGGCCGCTAGCTGGAGGTGCTCGCGGGTCAGCGCCGTCAGCGACAGTTTCTTCATGCCGGCTGGCCTCCTGTCGGTGGGGGTGGCTGGGCCCTAGATGGATTGCCGGTAGCCGAAGAACTCGTGGTCTTCGTTGTAGCCGCCGTGCCCTCCGCCTACCTCGGAGTAGTGGGCGACGAACTCGATGCCGCTGAGCCACTTGACTTGCTTGAAGCCGAGCTGGATCTCGTTGCGGAGCCGCAGCGGAGCGCCGTGCCCGTAGGACAGCGGCTCGCCGTTCATGTCGTAGGCCAGCATTGTCAGGTGGTAGCTCATCTGCCCGATGGGATGCGCGTCGTAGTACAGGCCCTTGTCCGGGCCGTCCCCGAGTGAGTAGAAGACGACCCACTGCGCCTCCGGTGCCGGCTGGACGAGGTCCAGGATGGCCTGCATCGATACCCCGCCCCACTTGGCGACGCCGGACCAGCCCTGGATGCAGAAGTGCTGGGTGATCTGCTCGTGGTGCGGTAGCGCGCGCAGCTGGGCCAGGTCAAGATCGACCGGGTTGCCGACGAGGCCGTGGATGTGCAGCCGGTAGTCCGCGAAGTTGCCGTCGAACAGTGCCCGGTACTCCGGCGAGTCCGGGTACTGGCCGTTGTGCCAGAAGTACGGCGAGATGTCGTTCTCGGTGTACTCGCCGGGAGTCGCGTCGACGTGCTCGAAGACGCGCTGCACCGGTCCGACCAGCGCCTGCCCGGCGCGCTGCACGGTCCGGGGATGCCGGAGGGTAAGAGGGGTCGCAGCGGCCCAGGCCGCAGCGACCACCACCATCGACGCCGCGAAGATCCCGAGCCCCGCCCAGCTGCCGGTGTTGCTGCCTGCGTAGATGTGGTTGAGGTTGCGCAGCAAGCCTGTGGTGAACACCAGGGACACGTGAACGACGATGAACAGCAGGAACCAGCACAGCACCAGGAAGTGCATCGACCGTGCCGTCTGGATGCTCAGGACTTTGCTGATCCGCTTGAAGCGGGTCGACAACGCCGGCGACATGCCGAGACCGGTGATGAGAGCGAGCGGCGCCGCGACGAAGACGGTGATGAAGTACGCGATCAGCTGCAGGCCGTTGTAGGCTGCCCACCCGCTGCCGGCCGGCCAGTTCAGGGACAGGTACTGGATCAGCACCGAGGCGGCGTCCGGGAAGACGTGCCAGCTGGTCGGGACCAGCCGGCGCCACTGCCCGGTGGTGAACAGCAAGATGTAGAAGATCAGGCCGTTCAGCAGCCACAGCGTGTCGGTGCCCAGGTGCCACCACCGCGCCAGCCCGATGGAGTGGCGGATGCCCGGCAGGCCCACCTGGCCCGGCAGGCTGATCGAGTCCTTCTTCGCAGTCCACAGCGGATCATCGGGGACCGGTTTCTGTACCCGGAACCAGTCCCGGCCCGGGGTGCTGTGCCGGGTCCAGTACAGCCGCGGGTGATCGCTGAGAATCTGCACCCCGGACCGGATGATGAAGATCATGAAGAGCAGGTTGAAGAAGTGCTGCAGCCGCACCCAGACCGGCAGCCCAGCGTGCCGCCCAGCACCGGCGGACTCCAGGGTGCCGGGATAACGGCGGATGAACCTGGCGACCGGCGGGGTGACCCGCAGGCCCTTCGCAGCCGCAACCGCGACCAGCAGGACCACCAGCCCGATCGGCAGCAGCCACAGCAGGTTGAACCATCTGTCACGCCCGACCCGCACGCGCGGGGCGATACCGAACGCCTCCGGCACCGAGCCGGCCCACGTGGCCGGATCAACCACATCCTCGCCCGCTGTCAGCTGTGTCCGGTAAGCCTGCACCACCGCGGGCGACACGCTGGAGCGCGCTGGCCCGGGAACATCCGCAGGCGCAGGACCACCCGCTCGCTCAGCCATGGAGAAAGCTCCTTCCCGAAGCGCTGCTGCCGGCCGGCACGCGTCTCTCGTTCCCGAGTATCGACACTGCACCCAGCCGACGCGCCGGCCTGCCACGCTCGTCATATCCTGCCCTCCTTCGTGCTGGCCTGACTGACGATCCGCCCGGCCTAGCCGCCGGGCGGGGGGGCCGGGCTGGTGGTGGCGGGGACGCGGGGGCGGCCGGAGGTGATGTGCGGGTAGTGCAGGTCGAATGCCGGGCGCTCGGAGCGGATCCGGGGGATGGAGGTGAAGTTGTGCCGGGGCGGCGGGCAGGAGGTGGCCCATTCCAGGGAGTTGGCGAAGCCCCACGGGTCATCCTGAGTGACCCGCTCCCCGAACTTCCAGGTCCGGTAGATGTTGTAGAGGAAGACCAGCGTGGACGCGCCCAGGATGAACGACCCGATCGAGGAGATGTCGTTCAGCGTGGTGGCCAGGTGCGGGAGGAACGGGTAGCTGGCGACGCGGCGGGGCATGCCCATCACGCCCAGCCAGTGCTGGACCAGGAACGTCATCCAGAAGCCGGTGAACAGCGTCCAGAAATGCCATTTCCCGAGGGTCTCGCTGAGCTTCTTCCCGGTGAACTTGGGCCACCAGAAGTAGAACCCGCCGAACATGGTGAACACCACGGTGCCGACCAGCACGTAGTGGAAGTGCGCGACCAGGAAGTAGGAGTCGCTGACGGCGAAGTCCAGCGGCGGGGAGGCCAGGATGACCCCGGTCAGCCCGCCGAACAGGAACGTCACCATGAACCCGATGATGAACAGCATCGGCGCCTCGAACGTCAGCGCGCCCCGCCACATCGTCCCGATCCAGTTGAAGAACTTGATCCCGGTCGGGATCGCGATCAGGAACGACATGAACGAGAAGAACGGCAGCAGCACCGCGCCGGTGGTGAACATGTGGTGCGCCCACACCGTCATCGACAGGCCGGCGATCCCCATCGTCGCGCCGATCATGCCCTTGTAGCCGAACAGCGGCTTGCGGGAGAACACCGGCACGATCTCGGTGGCGATGCCGAAGAACGGGATCGCCACGATGTAGACCTCCGGGTGGCCGAAGAACCAGAACAGGTGCTGCCACATGATCGCCCCGCCGCTGGACGCGTCGAACACCCGGGCGCCGAGCTTGCGGTCGGCCTCCAGGACCAGCAGCGCCGCGGCCAGCACCGGGAACGCGATCAGCACCATGATGCTGGTAACCAGGATGTTCCAGGTGAAGATCGGCATCCGGAACATGGTCATGCCCGGCGCCCGCATGCAGATGACCGTGGTCACGAAGTTCACCCCGCCCAGGATGGTGCCCAGCCCGGACAGCACCAGGCCCATGATCCACAGGTCCCCGCCGATACCCGGCGAGTAGACCGCGCTGGTCAGCGGCGAGTACGCATACCACCCGAACGCCGGCGCGCCGCCGGGCGTGAGGAAGCTGGAAAGCAGGATCAGCCCGCCGAGCAGGAAGAAATAGTAGGACAGCAGGTTCAGCCGCGGGAACGCCACGTCCGGCGCGCCGATCTGCAGCGGCATGATCTCGTTCCCGAACCCGATGAACAGCGGCGTGGCGAACAGCAGCAGCATGATCGCGCCGTGCATCGTGAACAGCTCGTTGTACTGCTGATCCGACACGATGTGATTATCGGGCCCCATCAGCTGCGCCCGCATGATCATCGCCAGCAGCCCGCCCACCAGGAAGAACCTGAACGACGTAATCAGGTACAGGTGCCCGATCACCTTATGATCAGTCGTAGACAGCCAGTCCGCCAGCAGCGAGCCCTTGCGGTAGCCGCGCGCCGCGCCAATCGGGGCGGGCTGGAGGGGATGGGACGGCCGGTCAAAGATGGTCACTGGGACTCCAAGTGCGTTCTGCCGCCTGCTGGTACGGCCGCCTGCTGGGCAGGTGTGTTTGGCTTGTGCACGATGACGACCGGGCAGGCCGCGNGCATCGCGCACTGATGGCTGACTGAGCCGAGCAGCAGGCCGGCGAAGCCGCCGTGCCCGCGCGAGCCGACGACCAGCATGGCGGCGCCGCGGGCTTCCTCGATGAGTACCTGTGCGGGCTGGCCCATGCGCATTACTCGTTCGATCTCGACGCCGGCGGCCTGCCCGCCGAGCGCGGCGAGTGCCTCCGCTAGCGCCGCGCCCGCACTGTCCTGGAAGTCTGCCGGATCAATGTCAGGACTGAATACGACCGCTCCGTAGGCCATCGTCGGCATTTGCCAGGCTGTGACCACCCGCAGCCTGGCGCCTCTCAGCCTCGCCTCCTGGACCGCGACGCGCAGCGCTTCCTGGGCGGCGTCTGACCCGTCAACTCCGGCCACTATCGTTGCCATCGTCGGCTCCCTTGCTTGTTTCGTCCGTGACGAGCAGACGGCCGCGGGGCTGCCGGGTATGCCGTCTGGGCGCCGGGTCTCCCATCGCGAGGTGTGGTCAGTAGAGCAGGGTGGGGTGCACGCGGCTGAGCATCTGGTCGCCGCGCAGGTAGCGGCGCAGGTTCTCGGTGAACAAGGCGGCGATCCGCTCGTTCTCGTGCACTGACAGGGCTGCGGTGTGCGGGCTGATCAGCACGTTCGGCAGCCGCCACAGCGGGCTGCCGGCGGGCAGCGGCTCGGTGGCG
>JGI20205J14842_1000398_pt1 | contig 9905 bp, 7 predicted proteins | sample NGESurshal092012_2_FD_14842 | JGI IMG/M metagenome (IMG submission 14842) | reverse complement strand
CTTATTATACCGTCTGCCCCAAGCGTTGTATATTAGCCGCCAGTGCTGGTTAACACAAAGGCCTGAAATAAACGGGACTGAACAAAATTAAAAATTGAACGATCCTCAAAACATAATATCTTTTCTAAAGTCGGTTAGTTCATTTACCGATGAGGAAATTAACGATTTCCTGGAAAAAGGAAAAGGCATAGAAGTGGCTAAAGGAGATTTCCTTATTTCGGCGCAACAAACCTGCAGGTCCTTTGGTTTCATTCATTGCGGCACTTTTAGCTTCCTTATTTTAAACGATGAGGGCGAACACGTTAAAGATTTTTCAGGCAGCAATAAATTCATTACTTCCTATTCCAGTTTCGTTACACAAAAGCCTTCGCAAATTTTTATCCGCGCAGAAGAAAATGCAAAACTTACACAATGGAGTTATGGCACTTATCAACAATTGTTGCATTCTTCCGAGAATTGGAAACACTTTGCTTTAAGCATTGCCAACTACCTTTACCTGAGAAAAGAAAGAAGGGAAATCAGCTTACTTACCGAAACTGCAGAACAACGATACCTGAACTTGCTGAATGAATTTCCCGATATTGTCCAACACGTTCCGCAATATCTTATAGCCTCTTATCTTGGTATTCAGCCTCAATCCCTTTCAAGGATACGAAACAAGAGGGCTACTCGCAGAAGTTAACATAGGTGAATGGACAATTCACGGCAAGCATTGAACTTTGCTTCATAATTTTTAAATCAGAAAATTGGAAGAGTATAAAATCTCATTCTTGAAACACGAGGTATTCTAACAATTAAATAAAAAATAATCTTATGCTGCAAACTTCAAAAATTATATTCACGATTTTAGGTACTGCTACAATAGTAATTCCATCGGTTATGGACTTGAATAAAACTCACATGTCCAATCCGCAATGGAAACCACATGCAAGGTTTCATTGGGCTATTCAATATTTATCTGTTACTGTAGTCCAATGTATAGCATTATTCTTACTATGGGGGAATTATGCAGATAAAAATTCAATCCTGGTAACATGGTTTGCGGGCTTGTCACCCATACTTTTTTGGGGTATGTTTATTCCCGCATTATTATTTCCGGGAACAAGCACCTGGCCCGATGGGGTAGAACCGCCTAAAGGTTTCTCGAAAATATTTAAAAAGATTCACCCCAATATGATTTTGTCAATAATTTTTAGTTTGACTTCTATTATAGGAATAGTATTGGATTTGAAAAGCAGGTAACAATTAAGGAATGAATCAAGAATCCCGAACCGCGGCTAAAAGGATAAAAAAATTTTAAGTATAAAGAAGAACCTCTGAACCAGGATTCAGAGGATGAAAAGATTAACAAGATTAGCTAATCCTCTAATCCTGAAAATCCTGATTCAAAAAAAAACTTTTTTTCTTTTTTTACTTTAATAAAAGCGTGTGTTATTTAGTTAATTTTGAAAACATGCAAGCATTTATTTTTCTGCTTCACTTTATTTTTGATATGGGTCATTTATTAACAGGGTTGCAAAATATTGATATCCGCATCTTGGAATTGATCAATCACAATAGGATAAAATCTTTAGATAACTTTTTTATTTTTATTACGAATATCGCTACTGTTGTTACCTATTCTGTACCGGTGATCACAATAGGATAAAATCTTTAGATAACTTTTTTATTTTTATTACGAATATCGCTACTGTTGTTACCTATTCTGTACCGGTGATTTTATTGATATATGCTTACATAAAGCGCTTTTTTTTATTGCAAAGAAAAAGTTGGCTATTATTAATTTCACTTATCATTAATTCCGCTATTGTTGATGCTATTAAATATATTGTAAACCGCCCACGACCTTTTATCACTTATCATTTCATTGATAAATTAGTTGCCGTTTCCAGTCCGTCATTTCCTTCAGGGCATGCAGCGGAAGTTTTTGCATTAGCCATATCTTTTTCTCTTCTTTTTCCCAAATACAAATGGGCAATTTTTACAGCATGGCTTTGGGGCTTAATGATTGCTTATTCACGTATGGATTTAGGATTGCATTATCCGGGGGACATTCTTGGCTCCCTTTTTATCAGTTTCTTCGTGGCCGTTTATCTGTATAAAGTTTTGATCCATTTTGGTTTTCTTAATAAGAAAAGGGCCTGAATATTTTTAATAGTAAACCTACAAATAAGGTCTTTTTCTATTTCGTTACCATCATGTTCAAAGCTGCCGGAATAATCTCCACTGTAACTTTATTTATCTTTCCCATGTATTCTCCATCAACCTGGAAATGGGTTTTTCTCTTTACAGTAATTACCGCTTTAGTGGTTTTAAAAATCTCCACTTTTTTAGGATTAAAAGGCACTTTTCTCAAAAACAATTTCAGGAATTCAATCATTGAAATTTTTCGTACCACTACCAATTCAAAGATACCGTCATTAACAGATCCTTCCGGGTTAATAACCGCACCTGTTCCATATTTGGTAGCGTTGGCAATTACTATCATGTAGGCAGGAATATTTTTATCAAGGCCGTCCGCAGCGATGTGGGCGTTTACCGGTTTCCCTTCAATCAAAATTTTAAAAAGCATTCTTACGTAGCCCCACATTCCACGAATATTGCTTTTGTCAAAATATTTTATCAGCCGCGCATTCAACCCGAGGTCGCTTAAATGAATGCAAATTTGGCTGCCATTTATTTTAAGCACATCGCACTTTTGTTCTTTTCCGTTTATAATTAAATCAAGGGCGGCGTTAATATCTTTCGGAATATTCAATTCCTCCGCCATTCCATTTGCCGAACCTCCGGGAAGAATTCCCATGGTAATTGAAGTATTTAACAGTTTCCCTGCTACAAGGCAAATAGTTCCATCGCCGCCAACCGCCACTACTTTTTGTGGTGATAATTTTTTTATCTGGCTACTTATCGCATCTGCGTCATCTTTTCCGGTTAAAATTAAAATCTCAATGTGGTAAGAAAGTTGATTAAAATAATTACGAATTTCGGGTTCCCAATCAATACTGTTTTTTCCTCCGGATGCAGGGTTGATAATAAATAATATATTTAAGGGGGAAGAATATTCCATTTTATTTACAATTTTTAGTGATGTCAAAAGAATCAACATATAAAGAAAAGGAAATTTCACTCATCAGGAAGATAAAAAGAAAACTATTTTTTTTCTTAAGGCTAAACCATCATCCGGTAATAAAAGTTTATAACGGATATGGGAATGATAAAAAAATAATCGTAATTGGCCAGGTTTTGAAACTCAGCCCTTATCCGCGAAAAACCTTTAGCAGCAATTGGGTTATCAATTTATTTTCTACGCTCCGCTTGTTCATGGTGATTCCTTTTTCTAACGCTAAAATTTCCATTGAATGGCAGGGAAATCTTTATTTTACAAAAGTAGAAGAAGACGGTTTTTTCAGGTTCGAAATTTTAACTAAAACGCCTGCAATCAAAGGATGGCAGAAGGTTTTAGTAAAGCTTGAAGAAGAAAAATATCTTTCCCGGCAAATAGAAAGCGAAGGTGAAATTTATATTCCTTTTCCATCGCAGCATGCTTTTATTTCTGATATTGATGATACCTTTTTAATTTCCCATTCAGTAAAACTCAGGAAAAAATTGTATGTGTTATTTTCTAAAAATGCCCACAGCCGAAAACCTTTTGAAGGCGTGGTAAACCATTACAGGTTATTGGCCAGGNGTGGCCAGGTTAATGGAAATAACAATCCCTTTTTTTATGTTTCAGGAAGCGAATGGAACTTGTATAGTTTAATCGTAGAATTTTCACAAATGAACGATTTACCAAAAGGTATTTTTTTATTGAGCGCGATTAAAGGGATCACCCAATTTTGGAAATCTGGTTCTAATAAACTGATGACAAAATTTGCCCGTATTGTCCGGATCATCGAAGCATTTCCTCATTTACAATTTGTTTTAATGGGAGACGATTCCCAAATTGATGCCGATATTTATACGTCAGTTGTAAAGCATTTTCCCGGCAAAATATTTGCGGTTTATCTTCGGCAGGTTGGTAAAACCAAACGAAAAGAAATCGAAACAAAAATTGAAGTAATGGAGCGGCTTTCGGTTAATTGTTGTTATTTCAAGCACAGTGCTGAAGCCGTTATTCATTCAAAGACAATTGGCCTGGTTGGCAAAAATGAATAATTCAATCTCGAAACTGGCGTCGTCATCTGCTGAGTGATAACTGTTGGTTACTAAAAGACGCATCACCTTTGAGAGCCTGCAAAATGAAAATCCTACATCAGACAAAAAATATCGGAAACACCATTCACAGGATGAAGAGATTAACAGGATTGATTACATCCTAACATTATCCAAATCCAATTTTTTTTTGTGGGAAGCTTTTTTGTCCAACCATTCAGGGGATATAACTTAACTTTATTAGATTAAAGCATGACATTAATTAACCTTTAATAATCATTTTGGTAATGACAACTTTTGCAAATGCTCAAACCAGGAAAAAGACAACTTCTTCTAAATAGTCAATATTTAATAGCTTTAACGAAGGTGTTGCGCAAAATAAAAAAGAGGTATTAACCTGCAAATTAACAACTCCCAAACTTAGAGAACGAAAAGAAACTGTTGTTAAAAGTTTGAAAAGTAAAATACTCACAAAGAAAGAATTGAAAAATGGTTACGCTTACAAGTTTGTAGGGACGGATAAAAAGTTGGACGAACTTGCTGAATTCATTAAGGCAGAAAGAGCTTGCTGTGGCTTTTTCATTTTCCATCTTTCAATAAGTGGTGACAAAAGCACGGCATTGTTGGAAATAAGTGGGCAAAAAGGAGTAAAAGATTTTATTAAAACCGAATTAGAGTTATAGCCGCAAAATTGTTCGGCCTCATATAAGGCCTGGAAAGTAATAGTAAAGTTCTTCATAAAAATAAAAGATGCTTCCTCTTAGCAAAGCATACCACCACACAACAAAAATTTTGTTATAGTTTAACAGAGGCTACTTTATGCAACATGCAACATTTCATTTAGTTTGACTGTCAAGTTAATAAACAAGATATGAAGAGAGTTATTCTTATTTAACCTCGACAGTGTGAAACTTGTTTATGACACATCTAATTAAGATTTCGGTACAATACTTTCCGGCAAAGCCACTATTTATGCTTTTTTTAAATCAATGCCGGATGGCCCTGCAATAACCGATGATTCATCGAATAAAAAGATTTTAGCCGGGCATTTAATTCCTTCCAATTCATATCCCCCTCCAATTCTTACAAATGGAAAATACACATTAGAAATATTTCCTGATGCTACTTTGTTTTATCATTACGGAGCAAAGTATATAAAAAACTAAAGCGCCATTATATTCAGTTAACAGCCGAGGCATCGAAATAAAAATCCCTCTTATTTGCCTGCCTTTGCCGGCAGGTAGGTTTGTTTACTATTAAACTGTAAGAGTCAGGATTCACGGTAGCTCACTTGTGTCATAATTTTAATTTTCAAATTTAAAGCAGGCTGCAATTCTCTTTTCTGCAGCCTGCTTGAAATGACGAATAGCATTTCAAAATTCTCTATTAAAAAAACCGGCCATTTAAAACCTTACCATTATACCGCCGCCCCACTTATAATCAGAATTGTAGCCGCCTGTGAATGAGATATGCTGGTTGAGCATATATTCTAAATTGGCTTTATATTCTTTGTCGGTATTGGCCATATAAGTAAGCCATATCCGTGGGAAAAGCCAGGTTTCGCCACTCATAGTAAAACGTACATGCGCCCGCGAATCAATTCTTAAATCGGCGTTTAAAAACAGCGGCAACAGGTAACGTACGCCCACCAAACCTCTTACATCATTTTGCGGAACGGTTTTGTCGTGGTCTATGTAATATTTGGTGTATTCATCCTGGTTGCTGGCAACTACGCCCACATAAGGCCTTAAAAAACGCGTTACAAAGTGTTCGTAAGTACCAGTGACTTCATACGGATGCGCCGATGTCAACCAGCCGGGAGAGGTTTGATAGCTTTTGCCCTCTTGCCATGCTCCGTAATCGCCCATCACCTGCACCCAATTTTTACGGTTGGAATAGGATAAATAGCCCCCTTCCCGATTGGATGCAACAGTGGCGTTGCCCCAGAAAAACCAATGATTATCATCGTTGAACAATTTACTCATGGGATAGTTTTTCATTATCGGTGGCGCTTCATAATTCGTGTACTGAAAACTGCGAGCCATTCCGGCCATCATGTGATAAAGAATATGGCAATGGAAGAACCAATTCCCCATTTCATCTGCCAAAAATTCAATGGTAATGGTACGCATTGGTGGCACAATTACTGTATGTTTTAACGGCGAATAAGTGCGGTCTGCATTCAACACTCTAAAGAAATGCCCGTGGAGGTGCATGGGATGGTACATCATGGTTTCGTTCTTCATGGTAATGCGCAATATCTCGCCTTCTTTTACCTGAATAGAATCTTTTTCGGAAAGGGTTTTACCATTAATACTCCAAATGTATCGCCACATGCTGCCGGTAAGGTTAAAGGTAAGATTGCGCACCGGATGTTTTGTGGTATCAAAACTAGTAGGATGTAATGCACGAAGCATATCGTAATTAAAAATGACCGAATCTTCGCTGCCTTCTTGTCCCATATCCATTCCATGCATATTGCCCATTTCTGAATGATTCATATTCTTCATACCCATTCCATTCATGTGGCTCATACCTGAGCTATCCATATTCATATCTTTCATGTCCATTCCGTTCATATTACCAATTGAGCTATCCATCTTCATATTCTTCATGTCCATTCCATTCATGTTGCCCATGCCTAAACTATCCATTTTCATATTCTTCATGCCCATTCCATCCATGTTCATGCCACCCATCCTGCCCATATCCATGCCTTTCATATCCATGTCGGACATTGGCATGCCCAGCGAGCCTGCCAGGTTAATATCTTCCCTGTCTATATAAGCATTATTGATATAAGGCATTTCGCGTTGCATCATTTTTTTGTTCATATACATTTTCATTCCGTTCATGTCCATTTTCATACCGGCCATTCCCTCCATCATAATGCCTTCCAAATGAAATACGTCCGGTTTGGGTAAAGTAGGTGCCGAGTGTTCTTTGCCATTGCCAAAATATAAAGAAGTGTAACCCGAGCCATCTTGCGCGGAGGCGCGTAACTCGTATTGCCCATTTTCGGGAACCGTAATAATAACATCGTAAGTTTCTGCACTACCCATCAACATCCGGGTAACAGCTACCGGTTTTACATCTTGCCCATCAGCGGAAATGATTTCCATGTTGCCCCCGGCATATTGCAAATGGAAAAAAGTAGAAGAAGAACCATCCACTATGCGCAACCGGATACGCTCTCCCGGCCTGGCATTGGGAAAATATAATGCCTTGTGGCCGTTGGCTAAAAAGGCAGGATAATATACGTCTGAGATATCCATCGGTGGCATCCGCTGCCGGGCCATTCGGAATCTTTCACCAAAACCATGATGCGCTATTACGCGGTTGAGGCTTTGAGCCTGTCCCTTTTTAATAGAATACCACTCCAAGCCTCTTTTCAGGTTGTTCAACACATNATGCGGATTTTCATTCGTCCAATCGGAAAGTACAATTGTCTTTTCCGTATCATATTTTCGGGTTTCTTTTTTGGGATAGATAACGATAGCCCCATATAAACCACTTTGCTCCTGCAAAGACATGTGAGAGTGATACCAATAAGTCCCCGTTTGCCGGATGACAAAACGTACAGTAAATGTTTTTCCGGGCGCTACCGGAGGCGTACTCAAATAGGGTACGCCATCGTAATAGTTGGGAATCAGTATGCCATGCCAATGCACCGAAGAGGGCACACTCATTTCATTTTTTATGTGAATAATAGCGGAATCACCATCTGTAAAGTAGAGCGTTGGACCGGGGATAGAATCGTTAACGGTAATGGCTTTTACCAACTTTCCCGTTTTGTTTACCTTTTGCTGCCTAAGCGTAAGTGTATATTCTTTTACGGGATGCTGTGCCAGCAAAGTAAGCGAAGCCAGCATGCCCAAAATAGTAAATAGGATTACTTTTTTAATGGCAAAATCAACATTAAATGCTTTCATATATTTTAATATTTTTTATTAGGATAAACCTACATGACCATTCCGGTAGTTTTACCACAGGTTGGCATCGCTTTTCCGTAATACGGATTAACAATAGATTTGCTTTCGTCCATCCAGTAAGACTTGGCCATTGGGCAATAATGGATATACAACATTTTACCGGGTTTCTGTGTTTTAAACAAATTGTGCATCGCAATGGATAAGGCGGCAAAAGATTTACGTTGTTCAACAATATTATTGCTTTGGCTGATAGCCGTTGCCAGTTCTAATGCAGTATTTGCATCTTTTACATCTTTCAATGCCGCTTCCAGATCACCGGCCGCTTTTGCCGCAGCCTGGGCATCATCTTTTGTCAGCGCATTATCTATGTCGGCATAGTGCTGGTAAGCCGTATTTATATCATTGAGGATGGAAGCATTTGCCTGTTGATGAACACCAAATGAAAGGGCAATAGTTGCCAATAGTATTATAATNAGATTCCGTTTCATAATTTTAANTTTTTTATTTTTAATAAATAATTGAATAAATGAATTGCAGTTACATATTGTCTTCCGCAGGTATCCCGCGGNCTTGCACGCCAATACCATCTATGTGTACCAGCCGCGCACCCATATCACCCGTAACAGCAATTGTATAAACCGAGCCGGNCATTAAAACTACGGCTATGACTTCNGCAACCAACTTTCTTTTAAAGAAGAAATGACTGACTATTTTAGCAAGTGCCGCAAAGCCGCTTATCCATACGGTATAGTTGGCATAATGTTCATGCTTTTCAAAGGTGGTTCTTGTGACCGGGCCTAATTTGGACAAATCGGGGTCACCACCATGAAAAATATTGGAAGCAAGATAGGCACCGATAAACCCAAGTACCACTAAAAAAAGTACCACCCAACTTAGTTCTTTTCCGCCCTGCATTTTGTTCAGTTTAAAAACAAAAAAGGATGCCATTTGAATAATGAATGCAAGTATTAGAAACACAATGGGAAAATGCACAACTAATGGATGCATTTTAGGAAAATCGGCAAAACTGTCGGTATTGTGTGCAACAGGATAGGCATTGGAAAGTGTCGTAGTCAGTGTATCGCCGCCACCGTGTGCAAAGGCCGTAAAGGCTACCAATAGGCAACCCAGGGTTAGCCATCCTGCTAAGTATTTTTTTTGAAAATTTTGCATTGTATTTAATTTGTTTTAGGTTATTAAAAGACGTGTGAGTTGAACCATAAAATAACTATCTGTTTCAAAATGGAGTAACACCTTTATTCAAATCGGGCCGGCACTGTAATTCCAATGAATAGTCCGGCAATTCCGACGCACAAAACAGAATGTTGATAAGCGGGAATAGAAAATAGAAATTGAGTTATTTTGTTGATTTACTGTAAATACAATAATTACAGGCATAGAAAAATAAGTCTATGCTTAGAACATTAAAAAACATTAAATCATATTTGAAAACTCTGTATGGCTATACGTATGTCCGGGATTGGAGGATGATGGCTTCGTACAAAATATTTTGTACCCGAAATTTCAGTAGAGGAAGATAAAATGCCAATATTAAAAAAGGAAGTAAGGAAAGAAGTAAAAAATACCGGATTGACTAAATTTATCGAGGACGAAATTGCCTTATCAACTTTTTGAAATTTCATTACCCCACCATTGCAGCAATTATCTTTATCATTATTCGCATTATGATGATGAATTTCCGCTTTGTCCTGATGATTAGATTTATTGGGTTGATAATTTTTCGCAGCTTCTATGCCACATTCTTCATGATGATGCGAATTGAATCCCATATCCAGCCCAACAGCACATGCAAAACCTATA
>JGI20205J14842_1000397_pt1 | contig 9934 bp, 8 predicted proteins | sample NGESurshal092012_2_FD_14842 | JGI IMG/M metagenome (IMG submission 14842) | reverse complement strand
ATTTGGCACAGTGGTGCTGCATGTGTCACTGGAAGCGGCAAATGGCGGTACACTGGCGATTGTTCAGGATGGAGATCTTATACAACTTGATGTTGCAGGCAGAAGTTTACAACCTTTAGAGGATAATGAAGAACTGCAAAAAAGAAAAGAAAATCTTCAGCCATTTATCAATGAATATAAAAGAGGGTATGTGAGTTTATTTATTGACCATGTGGAGCAAGGTCATTTAGGTGTTGATCTTGATTTTTTTAAATGGCGGATCCGGAAGCAAAGTGTCCCGTGATTCGCATTAATAAATAAGGTATGGAGATAAAAGAATTTTACCAAAAAGTGGCCATCGTAACCGGAGCCGGCCAGGGAATTGGATTTGAAATAGCAAAACAACTTGCTACAAAAGGTGCACAAGTAGTTTTGAATGATATTGATTCCAATCTCTCCATGAAAGCGGTCACGAAAATATCGTTGGAAGGAGGTACTTGTGTTGGCGTTGCCGGAGATGCTTCTGACCCTGATATCATAAAAAAAATGATAGCTACGGCAGTGGATAAATTTTCCAAATTAGATGTAGTGGTAGCAAATGCGGGCATTACCCTGTTTGGAGACTTCCTTACTTATCCTGCTTCTTCTTTTTTTGAGGTAGTAAAGGTAAACCTGGCAGGAACTTTTTTTCTCGCACAGGCGGCAGCGAATCAAATGATTCAACAAGGTTCCGGTGGATCGTTGTTATTTACCTCCTCCGTTACCGGGCACCAGGCGCATAAAAACCTTGCAGCCTATGGCATGACGAAGGCTGCTCTCGAAATGCTTGCCAAAAACCTGGTGATAGAACTCTCGTCTTATAAGATCAATGTAAACACGGTAGCCCCGGGAGCAACCCTTACAGAAAGAACGATGGATGATGTAAACTATGAAAAAGTATGGTCAACCCTGACACCCATGGGGCATCCTGCAACTACTTTGGATATTGCCAATGCGGCACTTTTTCTCATTTCCGATAAAGCAAAACATATAACAGGTCAATCGCTTGTCATAGATGGCGGATGGACTGCGGTGAGCCCGGGGCCGGAAGGGTGAGCTTGTAAGTAGAATAAGAAAGGAGTACCAACAACCTTCTATATAAGAGGTTTTTTTTGGCACAATAGAAATTACTTTTTTAGCAATTGCTTTTTTTTAAAAATACGATGAGAATGATATGTCTTAAAAGATTGATTACAAAAATATATTCCCTGCGATTAATTTTTTTGATTTTTAATTTGCTCAATTCCCTACCTTCTTGTCCTAAAATAAGTTTACACAAATAAGCAACATTTGTATTTTATAATTCAAATTTATTTTTAAATAACAGGAAAGCATAAACGAAAATACACGAAGCTCAATAGTAAAATTACTTATAAAATAAAAGTAAAAATACTTATTAGCCATGAGCCAGACCAGACGGCGATCTTCGTGAAATGTCTTGTTCTAAATATGTTACCCCAAAAATAAAACTATTTGTTATCCACAGCTATTTTGTTTGGTTATACAATTTATTTCCTTGTACCTAATCAAACTGGTTTATGTCGATTAATCAACAATTTAAACCAAATAATAAATAACTACGGCCACCTAAATAATTGTCTTGTTTTTATTATTCAAAAAAAGATAATTTTATTTGTCAATTGAATTTTATAACATCAATATGTTTTTAGAAGCAACTAAGAATAGTTATAATGGCTAATCTTCATTCTTATTGAGTCCCAAAGAATTTCAAGTGAAAACCTTCCTGTAACTATTTAAAAGATTTCATTCTTACCGGTACTTGTAGTTTCTGTGATGAGAGGATTGATCACGAATTGTTCCACCAAAATAATGTTGGTTTAAAAAATTGCAATGATCACTTAAATATTTGTAACTATAAAAAACTGATCCAATGCGCATCAACACTTACCTTTTTAATGATGAATTAGTAAACAAACTGAATTCTCCCCAAAGAAATCTGATAACATTGCCCAACACGACCGGCACCCGGGAAAAGAGTATAGAATTCTTACGTTTTGAAGAAAAAAAAGAAAAGTACACCTGGGCCCATCCGGATGAAATTTACTTTGTAATTAGTGCAGACCATTATGTAAAAACGTTGATTAATTGTGGTAATAAACTTAAATGGATGTGCAGGCATAGCACTCTTAAAGAATTGCTGGATATTTTGATCGGTGAAAATTTTATTCGGCTCAATAAATTCTACCTGCTCAATTTGAATTATTTTTCTCACATCAATGAGAATAAAAAACTTCTTTATTTTATTGATGGTTTTTCAATATCCATTCCACACCGAATATCTCCATTCTTATGCCGTTCACTAAAAAGTGCCTATACGTGAAATGCGCTTTGCGAAAAAGTGCTTGCTAACTGCTATCTGTAATTATACTTTCGGGTTAAGTATGCTTTTTACTACAAAATAAAGCTCCCTTCCAATCATATAAATTATCAATAAGATCTCATTGAAGTACTATTAATAAATAAAAGGAATAAGCCGAAAATCCTATTAAAGAGTAGGCGAAAAAAAATAAAATAATGGCAACAAATCATTTTATTGGAGACAATGCCTCACCAACTCCATTAACAAAAGTAATGAGGCAACGTGCTATTTCAGGAAATGGAAAAATTCCCGAAGCCTTAAAAAGAATGGCAATGCAACGTTCTATCTATATAGAGTCGAAAGCTGGTAAAAAACCTGTGGTAGATATTGAATCAATGCATAAAGCAGGACACGATATATGGAGAATCAATGTTCCGGTTGATGATAATTTAAGAGGAGCACGGCCGGGGCTTACATTGGAAAGACATCCTGCCTCCAAATATCTTAAGGAAATTAAAAAAGACGTTTCTTTCAAGTCGCACAGACCCGAATGGATAGATGTATCGCCTGTCCCGCGTATTAAAGCAGGGAACACTATTCAACCCATGCGCAGATTTAAGGGAAACCGTTCTGAGCCTCTTTGGGTTTATGACAGTGCGCGTTTCGCATTTGAAGATAGTGCATGGCCATGGGGATTAGTCGGCCGCATTTTTAACAGTGATGGATATAGCGGAACAGGTACTCTTATTGGCCCCAGGCTTGTTGTAACGGCAGGCCACATGGTACCATGGGCAAGCGTATCAGCAGGAAGCTGGTGGGTTAAATTTGTTCCCGCTTACTTTAATGGAAGCTCGCTATATGGTGCTGGTGTAGAATCTTATGTTTCCGATGCACGCGGGTATAATACAGGTGGAAATGTTACAGGATACGATTGGGCAGTTTTGCGTTTGTATGAACCATTAGGTTCCTCACTCGGCTATATGGGTTATAATAGTTATTCGGATGATTGGAATAATCAGCCGTACTGGAGTAATATTGGTTATCCCGGCGACATAGATAATGCTGAAGAACCTGCATTTCAGCAAGGCTTTACAATAAATGATACGGATGGAGATAGTGATGGAGGAGAAGAATTAGAAACTGAAAATTGTGACCTCAATCACGGTAATTCAGGAGGCCCCATGTTTGCCTGGTGGAATAGTGGAACTGACCCAAGGATCGTGGGCGTAGTAAGCGGACAGGAAACTGAATATAAATTCCCCTTCTCGTCGCGAAACGATAATGTATTTGCAAGTGGCAACGGATTTGTGAATCTCTGTGCATGGGGTAGATCCAATTGGCCGGCATAAATAGTCATAAAATAATACTTCTGAAAGGATCTGATGATTTCAGAAAAATTATTGAAAGTAAAATTAAAGCATAAAATCTTTCACCTTTTTATCCTCCGCTTCTAAAACAGCGAAGCAGCCTGAGGAAATAAAAAAATCACTTTTCACATTAAAAATCATTTTTTATGCCCAAAGAAAATTCAAAAACTCAACCTGCTGGTAATGCCGCAAGTGTCGGCAGTGTAGCAATTCCCTGTTGCCCCGATCTTATCAAAGACAACCATTGCGATGTCTTTCAGTATAAGCGAATTCTCAATTATCCCGTCACTTTGCCGGCTGCAGCCAACACACCTTCGCAGCAGCTTACGGTGGAAGTTGTGCTGCATTTTAAATTCACAAGATGTACACTGGGATTTACACTTGGAGATCCGGCATACAGTACTACATTGTTGCCAGGAGAAAAAGTAAACCTCCAATCAACAGATCGCAAGAGCCGCTTTACTTTAGATAGTGAAACTCAGATTAGTACAAGAAGCGAGCAAATTTCTGAAGAGCAATATTATATGACTGCCTTGCAAAACTATGTTACTGATGGAGCCAACTCTCAATCCGGAAGTGCTACCAGCAGCGATTCGGGCAACTGGGATTTTAATGGTGATGCACATGGCAGTGTCGGCATAAGTTTGTTTGGAGGTTCTGCCGATGCGAGCACTAACGCCAATGGCAGCCACAACAGTAAATCGGTTTCGGATTATCTAAACGAGCAAAGATCACAAGCGCATGGTTCGGCTACGCAGTCTGTGGGAGAAACGCAAAAGGCTCATTCAATTTCTATCGGTGAAGTATCTTCAAGAACTCATGTTGCTACCGAATCGGAAGATCAGTATGAGGCTTCTTCAAGACAATTTTCTAATCCGAATCATTGCCATGCAATTACTTTCATTTTTTATCGACTCAATAAAAAACAAAAAATAACTTACGAGATGGTAGAGATTGAAAGAAGGGTGCTGGATCCGGTAGCACCTGTTCGCAGGCCATTGTATTTACCCACATTAAAATCAGCAGTAGCAGTAGTTCCACAGGAAATGCCCGCAACCAGCAAAGTTTTTACCAATGCAGAATTGTTGACTGCGGGGACTGACATAGCAGGTAACACATTTGGCTTCAGCCAGGCTGCAACGCAATTTCAGGCTGCAGCGCCAATTTCTGCTGCTATTCGCAATGCTGCTCTTGCACACAGCCAGGCTGCAGCACAATTTCAGGCTGCAGCGCCAATTTCTGCTGCTATTCGCAATGCTGCTCTTGCACATGTGGATCAACAATTATTAACTGAAGGTTTGATAGACTCAAGTGGCAAAGCTTCTAACTCAATCAAGAGCAAAATAAGTTTTGAGCAAGAGTTTTCTTTACCCACATCCGGTATTATAGTGAAAGGCTGTTTAGATGATTGTTGCATATGCGAACCTGAAGTAAAAGAAAATCTACAGTTGCAAAACGATTTACTGCGCAAACAAATTCAGTTGCTGGAAAAATCACAGGAATACAGATGTTGCCCGCCTGCGCCGATTGTAGCTGATTAAATAATAGCCCTTTAATCTGAACTCTATTTACAACTGAGTATTTTATTTTTTTAAACTATTAAATAAAATTATATGGCACAAGAAATAAAAAAAATTTCAATCCCCATAAGTTTTGAAACACCACCGGAAAAGGAAATTTCAATTATTGGGTTCCTTTTTAATTGCAGAGGTATTTTGCTGCAATCACAATTAATAAAAAACAATTTATTAGAATTTGATCTAAGCAAAGAAAATAACAAACAACTTCAGCCAAAACAAAAAAATATAAGCCCCGGCGAATTACGTGTGTTTATTGCCCCAGCGACGGATCCGAATATTCAAAATGTTGCAAGCATTGAAGAACTGGAGAATTATAAACCTTATGAGCCAATTTTAAATGTTGGAAAAGACAATAAACTTTCTATTCTTCCCATTCCGTCAGCTATTTCACAATTTTGGCCATTTTGTAATTGCAGGGTAACAGGCAAAGTTTCGAAATGGTTTCATGTTGGCAATACCTGGGTTGATCGCTCTGTATGCAAGGCGAGAGTTCATATTTGCGAAATAGATTCAATCTTGTGGTGGATTTACCGTATACCGGATTATATTATTGCGAAAATTCCGCAAGCCATTTTGAACCCAAATGAAATTATCAAATTCCCTATTCCTATTCCTGATCCATCGCCTTTTGTTAGTGATGAATTAAGTTCGGTAGCGTCGCTTCGTTCTCAAAATATATTTAACACTCAATCTGCAGAAGAAATACAAATGGCCACTGCTGCTTCATTGCCAGAATTAGGAATAGACATCAGACAAAATTTAGCATCAGGCAATTTGAATTTAATCAGAGATACTATCGCAAAGAATTACGCAATCCTCCATCCCTGGTTTTGTCTGTGGCCCTGGTGGTGGCCTTATTTCTATCGTTGCAAAGAGTTAGCGGTTGTTTATACAGATGCCAACGGACGCTTTGATGCTAATGTTTCGTATTGGTGTTTTAGCGATAAGCCGGATATTTATATATGGGTAGAATATATGATCAATGGTGCCTGGACAACAGTTTATAATCCCCCAATTCCATGTAATACTTTTTGGGATTATGCCTGTGGTACCAATATAAATATTCAAATAACAGATCCACGTGTTCCGGGAGATTGTTGTTGCGATTGTCCGATACCAGGTGAATTGGTTTGGATTAGAACAGTAGGCTCAACTAGTGTTGCGCATATTAACCAGACGAGTTATTTGCAAGCGCCTCCATTGCAATCTGTAGGATATGACCGAATAGGTTTGACGGATGCTGCGGCCATTTATGACCCTTGGTTTTTACCAACTTCAATAGGCGATTATAAACGTCCGTTCGGAGCAAGCCCTTCTCTATATATGGGATTTGGCAGCGATCTTCCAAACACAGAGATTTATTACTATCGCTGGAGGTACAAACAAATTGCAAATGCCCAATTACTCACCGTAAGTGATATTTATAAAGCGCTGCTACCAATAGGAGGCGCGGTAAATAAAGGGTATGAATACACTTATATAGATTCTCACGGCGATACACAATTTGGAGCAAACAGTGTAAAGCTTGGCCCATTTACTATTGGCAGCAATGACAACTTATATATTATACCTCCAGTGCAACCTAACATGGCACCCTTTAGTGTGCCTGAAACAAGCCCTTTATGGCAAGAGCAGACATATTATATGAACACTATGAGTTTTGATTCAACCCAACTAAAGAATGGTATCATGGCCGGTGGTGACGGGCTTTATGAATTCGAATTGCAATTGTTTGATAAGTCTGGTAATCTTTTGAGCAATATTCCAAAAGCAACTTTCAAGATACCGGATTACAACAATTCGGATTTTAGTGTGAATGCTCCTGATGGACTGCTGGAAAATCCAACACCCACTACTGTGAATGCATTTAATATTCTGATGCGGATTGATAATGCAAAGTGCAACGCGTATATTTTTACCGTGAATGTAAATGGCTCACCAGCATCATTAGACTGTTGCGGTTTTGTGAAATACAAATCGGGGGGAGTTGATGCAGATCTCGACTTATCCTTCCTGGCAACACAGCCCAACAATTTTGCCGTATTTAGTTTTGGTGTAAATGAAGGAACCTGCGGGGCCGTTCCCAATGCAAACGCAAACGGAATGGTGATCGACAGCGCATTTGGTTATACACTAAGCGGCGGAATCTACGACAAGGATTTTACACCTGCACAACTCTTGGGTACCTGCTTCAATGATGACAAAGGGAAAGCTGCATTTGCGGAAACTTTATCTGTAATTGCAATGGCAACTGATGGTACTTATCGTGTAACGGCAAATGATGCCCCTTACCAGGTAGCAGCATTCGCATTGGAGCCTTAAAATCAATCTGAGACTATGGTAGTTTTTAAAGGCTACCATAGCCTTCTTTTAAATTAACGGTAAGCAGTATGAATGTGCTTTATTTTATCGTTCTTTCATTAGCCGTATGGCGCTTAACCCACCTTTTGAGTAAAGAAGACGGCCCCTTTGATACCATCTTTCGCTTAAGAAAAGCAGCCGGGACTGGTTTCTTCGGAAACCTTCTCTACTGTTTTTATTGTACGAGTGCCTGGGTGGCTTTACCTTTTGGATTGTGGATAGGGCAAGGCATTGGTGAAAAATTATTATTATGGGCCGCTTTGTCCGGCGCGGCTTGTTTGTTGGAGCAGGCAACCAAAAAGAAAAATAATACAGAGGAGCCTGTTTATTTTGAGGAGAAGGAAGATTGATTTTAGACTTTTAAAATCTCTCTTCTAATTTTCATTTTTTTGTTATCGCGATATATTTTATAAAACTAAATTTTATTGTATGTGCCAATGCGGAAGCAAAAGATCAGAATTTGTTCAATCAAAAAAAGATACTTTTTTCGCGCCTGGCCATGTGAATGTGCCTTCCAAAATGTGGAGTGATGTAAGTTTTAGATATAAAGGAAAATCCTCACTTACTGCTGTTGGTAGCATTACCGGCAGGCGCTACTTTTTCAAAAAATCAGGAGATATTTTAATTATTGATTATCGCGACGCTAATGGTATGAGGACAATTCCTAACCTGGAAAAAATTACATCTATGACCAAATAGATCAGAAAATTTATTTGCTGGTCGTACCAAATGAGTTGCATAAATAAATTATTCTTTTATATTGATTAAATTCAAATTCCTCCCTGACATCTGTATTTTATAATTCAAATGTATTTTTAAATAACATAGAAGCATAAACGAAAATTGGAGAAAGAATTTGAAAGATACCAACCTCCTTCAGTAAAATTCTTTATAAAATAAAAGGTGAAAAACTTTGTCCTTGATAGCCGTTGGGCAGGAGACCAAACGGCGACCGTAACGATCGGAGGGGTTACTAAAGAGAGCTCACCCACAGAAGCAGAATTCTGCAATGACTCAGATAGAGATTGAATTCAGTTATTTTCACGCATTTAAAAAATACTTTACCCGATCCATAAAAGTAGGCGAGTGCAGATGATCCAATAACTTTGACCAATCATTTTCAGCTTCTATTTTTCTTTCAAAATCAGATTTATCTTTTCTCATTATTCCCTTTATTCTGTCTTCTTCGCCATTATCAAGCCAGAAGCCGTGCATGTTTGGGCAAGTATCAAGCTGAACATCAGAATACCTGTATTCAAACTTTACCATCTGGCTTCCGCATTCAGGGCATTTAAGAGTACCTGGCTTTGGATTGAATTCTAATGTTCCCTTGGGTTTTTCATCGCTCCACTCAGTATCTTCAACTTCCTGCAATTCAGGATAGGTTAACCAAATGCCAGAACATTTGTCACAGCGTTTGACAATTATATTTCCTTGTTTTTCATCATTTAATTCACCATCACAATTAGGACATTTCATGTTTTTATTTTATTAATTAATTGCAAGATATTTCATTTTGATATTTAATCAGGAGGTTTTCAAAAAAATATTGAAGCCAGTATAAAATTAAAAACCACGCCATGGTTCGTGGCACGAACCATCTCATATTTATTTTGTTGTCTTGTCCTAAAATAAGTTTTCACAAATAAGCAACATTTGTATTTGATAATTTAAATTTATTTTTAAAGAGCCGTAAAGAACAAACGAGAATATACCAACTTCTTTCAGTAAAATTCTTTATAAAATAGAGCAATCCTCTTTTTAACTACAAGAAAAGTAGATTTGGTTACAACTGTTGTTTAAAGGTTACAGAATTTTGTATCCAATTAAAACAGTAAAAAAATGAAAATCGTACTCACAGGCTCTTTAGGGCACATCAGCAAACCACTCACCCAAATTTTAGTTCAAAAAGGACATTCCGTTACTGTTATCAGCAGCAAAGCTGAAAGGCAAAAGGAGATTGAAGCCTTAGGTGCAAAAGCTGCCATCGGAACAATGGAAGATGTGGATTTTCTCACAAAAACTTTCAAAGGCGCGGACATAGTCTATCTCATGGAAACACTTGGCGCAGGAAGTTTCTTCGACCAAAATATTGATTACATGTCGACTATTAATAAGATTGCCAATAATTATAAACAAGCTGTTAAAAATTCGGGCGTAAAGCATGTGGTGCATCTCAGCAGCATTGGTACACATACGGATAAAGGAAATGGCATGTTAGCATTTCATTACAATGTAGAAAACATTTTGAAACAATTGCCGGACGATGTTTCCATTAAATTTANGAG
>JGI20205J14842_1000390_pt1 | contig 10078 bp, 7 predicted proteins | sample NGESurshal092012_2_FD_14842 | JGI IMG/M metagenome (IMG submission 14842) | reverse complement strand
CCCGCCACGGCCGCCCGGCAGCTGCGGGTGTGGCGGGGCGACGCCGCTGGCGGCGGGCTGGTCGACTACATGGTCCCGGTCCACGAGGGGGAGGTCGTCCTGGACGTGCTGCACCGGCTGCAGGCGACCCAGGCGGGCGACCTGGCGATCCGGTGGAACTGCAAGGCCGGCAAGTGCGGCTCGTGCAGCGCCGAGGTCAATGGCCGGCCGCGGCTGCTGTGCATGACCCGGCTGTCGGCGCTGCCCCCGGGCCCGATGACGATCACCCCGCTGCGCACGTTCCCGGTGATCCGGGACCTGGTGACCGACGTGTCGTTCAACTATGACTGGGCGCTTGAGGTGCCATCGTTCGCGCCGCCGCAGGACCTGCGGCCAGGCGATTACCGGATGGCGCAGGCCGACATCGACCGCAGCCAGGAGTTCCGCAAGTGCATCGAGTGCTGGCTGTGCCAGGACGTCTGCCACGTCATCCGCGACCATGAGCAGAACAAGCCCGGCTACGCCGGGCCGCGCTACTTCATCCGGCACGCCGAACTGGACATGCACCCGCTGGACACCGGCGACCGGCGTGAGGCGCTGCGCGGCAAGCACGGGCTCGGCCTTTGCAACATCACCAAGTGCTGCACCGAGGTCTGCCCGGCCGGCATCAAGATCACCGACAACGCCATCATCCCGATGAAGGAGCGGGCCGTGGACGAGCGCTACGACCCGCTGCGCCGGGTGCTCCGGTCCTGGCGCCGCCGGGACGGACGCGCGCCGGCCGGCTGAGCGAGCGGCCCGCAGGCTGCCCGGGGAATCGGATCCAGAACGCACGGCCGAGGCGCCGGCCACCGCTGGCACCGCCCGGCGGCGGGCGCGGAAGGGAGGACCGCAGCGATGCGGGTCAATTACTACGAGGAGTTCCCCGCCGCGGCCAGGGCCATGGCCGGGCTGGAGCAGGCGGTGCGGGCCAGCACACTGGAGCGGGGCCTGCTGGAGCTGGTCAAGATCAGGGCGTCGCAGATCAACGGCTGCGCCTACTGCCTGGCGATGCACAACCGGGACGCCCGCGCGCGCGGCGAGCACGCCACCCGGCTCGACACCGTCGCGGCCTGGCGCGAGGCGCCGTATTACAGTGCCCGGGAGCGGGCCGCGCTGGCCTGGTGCGAAGCGCTGACCGAGCTGCCCCGCGCGGGGGCGCCGGACGAGGTCTATGCGGCCGTAGAGGCGGCGTTTTCCGCGGCGGAGATCGCGGCCCTGACGTTCGCGGTCGTCGCGATCAACGGCTGGAACCGGCTGGCCGTCGGGCTCGGCGCCGAGGTCACCGCCCTGGACGGCCTCGACCTCCCCGGTGGGCCCGCGCAGGCGCCCGGGCCGGGAAAGGCGGCGGCGCGATGAGCGGGCCTGCGGGCGCGGGGAGCTTCGGCGCGGCCGGCTCGCTGGACGCCGGTGGCACCAGCTACCGTATCGTCCGGCTGGACGCGGTCGAGGGGGCCACGCGGCTGCCGTTCAGCCTCAAGGTCCTGCTGGAGAACCTGCTGCGCAACGAGGACGGCCGCCTGGTCACCGCCGCCCAGATCGAGGCCCTGGCCGGGTGGGACCCGGCAGCCGAGCCGTCCGCCGAGATCGCCTTCACGCCGGCCCGGGTACTGATGCAGGACTTCACCGGCGTGCCCTGCATCGTCGACCTGGCGGCCATGCGGGAGGCGATGGCCGCGCTCGGCGGCGACCCCGCGAAGGTCAGCCCGCTGCGCCCCGTCGAGCTGATCATTGATCACTCGGTGATCGCCGACTACTTCGGCCGCCCGGACGCCCTGGCGCGGAACATCGAGCTGGAGTACCGGCGCAACGCCGAGCGCTACCAGTTCCTGCGCTGGGGCCAGCAGGCGCTGGCCGGGCTGCGGGTGGTCCCGCCCGGCACCGGCATCTGCCACCAGGCCAACCTCGAGCACCTGGCCCGGGTCGTCTTCGCGGAGGACGGCGCCGCGTTCTGCGACACCCTGGTCGGCACCGACTCGCATACCCCGATGGTGAACGGCCTGGGCGTGCTGGGCTGGGGGGTCGGCGGCATCGAGGCAGAGGCCGCACTGCTGGGCCAGCCACTGAGCATGCTGATCCCGCAGGTGATCGGGGTCCGGCTGTCCGGCGCCCTGCCCGACGGCAGCACCGCAACCGACCTGGTGCTCACGATCGCCGAGCTGCTCCGCTCGGTCGGCGTGGTCGGCACGTTCGTGGAATTCTTCGGCCCGGGCGTGGCCGCGGTGCCGGTGGCCAACCGGGCCACGATCGGCAACATGAGCCCTGAGTACGGCTGCACCAGCGCCATCTTCCCGATCGACGAAGTGACCCTGTCCTACCTCCGGCTCACCGGGCGCCCCGAGGCGCAGGTCGCGCTGGTCGAGGCGTACGCCAAGGAGCAAGGCCTGTGGCACGACCCTGGCCGCGACACTGCCTACTCCCGCGTCCTCGACCTGGACCTGTCCACGGTCGCCCCGTCGATCGCCGGGCCGAAACGGCCGCAAGACCGGATCCCGCTGGCCCAGGCGCCCCGCGCGTTCCGCGCGGCGCTGCAGAGCTACGTGACCGCAGATCCGGCACCGGTCGGGCTGGACGAGGCCGGTGCCGAGTCGTTCCCGGCTTCCGACCCCATCGCGGTCACCGGCGACCGCGACAGCGACCGGCCCGCAACCCTCACTGGCGCCGGCACGCCCGCCCGGCCGCGCAACCCGGTCCGGATAACCCTGGACGACGGGCACGAGGTGGAGCTGGACCACGGCGCAGTGGTGATCGCCGCGATCACCTCCTGCACCAACACCTCCAACCCGGAGGTAATGATCGGGGCCGCCCTGCTGGCCAGAAACGCCGCGCGGCGGGGGCTCGCGCCCCGGCCGTGGGTGAAGACCTCGCTCGCGCCGGGATCCCGGGTGGTGGTGGACTACTACGACAAGGCGGGCCTGACCCCCTACCTGGACCAGCTCGGCTTCAACCTGGTCGGCTACGGCTGTACCACCTGCATCGGCAACTCCGGCCCGCTGATCCCCGCGGTCTCGGCCGCCATCACCCAGGGGGATCTCGCGGTGTGCTCGGTGCTATCCGGAAACCGGAACTTCGAGGGCCGCATCCACCCCGAGACCAAGCTCAACTACCTGGCCTCGCCGCCGCTGGTGGTGGCCTACGCCCTGGCCGGGACCATGGACACCAGCCTGACCACCGACCCGCTGGGCACCGGCAGCGACGGGCAGCCGGTCTACCTGCGCGACATCTGGCCGCCGGCGGCCGAGATCGGCGAGGTCATCGCGAGCTGCCTGCAGCCGGAGATGTTCACACGCGAGTACGCGCAGGTGTTCACCGGCGACCAGCGGTGGCGAGCGCTGCCGGTCCCTCCCGGGGACATCTTCGCCTGGGATTCGTCCTCCACCTACGTGCGCAGGCCGCCCTACTTCGACGGCCTGGCCTCCGAGCCTGGCCCGCTGCATGACATCGACGGCGCGCGGGTGCTCGCGCTGCTCGGCGACTCCGTCACCACAGACCACATCTCCCCGGCCGGGGCAATCAAAGCGGACTCCCCAGCCGGGCGGTACCTGCTCGAGCACGGGGTGAAACCGGCGGACTTCAACTCCTACGGGTCGCGGCGCGGCAACCACGAGGCGATGATCCGCGGCACCTTCGCCAACATCCGGCTCCGCAACCAGCTCGCCCGGGGCACCGAGGGCGGCCTCACCCGGCATCTGCCCAGCGGCGAGCAGATGACGATCTTCGACGCCGCGCAGCGTTACGCCGCCGACGGCATGCCGCTGCTGGTGATCGCTGGCAAGGAGTACGGGTCCGGGTCATCCCGCGACTGGGCGGCCAAGGGCACCGCGCTGCTCGGCGTCCGGGCGGTGCTCGCCGCCTCGTTCGAGCGGATCCACCGGTCCAACCTGATCGGCATGGGCGTGCTCCCGCTGCAGTTCGCCGGCGGCCAGGACGCCACGACCCTCCGCCTGACCGGGGAGGAAACCTACGCGATCCGCGGCCTGGCCGAGGCCCCGGATGTGCCGCGCACGGTCACGGTCACCGCGGCGAGCCCCGGCGGCACGCGGGAGTTCGCCGCGACCGTGCGGATCGACACTCCCGCCGAGGCCGCCTACTACCGGCACGGCGGCATCCTGCCCTACGTGCTGCGGGGCCTGGCCGCCGCAGGAGCGCGGCGCACCCCGGAAGAGGGAGCGCTGCGGTGACCGCCAGCCTGACCCCGGTTCTGACCGCGCGCTGGGACGAGCCGGATTCGTTCACCCTTGACGGCTACCGCCGGGCAGGGGGGTACCGGGCGCTGGCCCGCGCGCTGGCCATGGCGCCTGGCGACATCATCAGCATGGTGAAGGGGTCGGGGTTGCGCGGCCGCGGCGGCGCGGGCTTTCCTGCCGGCGCCAAGTGGGGGTTCATCCCGCAGGGCGGCGGCAAGCCGCATTACCTCGTGGTCAACGCCGACGAGTCCGAGCCCGGCACGTGCAAGGACATTCCGCTGATCCTGGCCAGCCCGCATTCGGTCATCGAGGGAGCGGTTATCGTCGCGTACGCGATCGGGGCGGCCAGGGCCTTCATCTACGTCCGTGGCGAGGTGCTGCACGCGATGCGGCGCCTGCAGCAGGCGGTTGCCGAGGCCTGCCAGGCCGGGTACCTCGGCACGGACATCCTGGGTTCCGGCTACGACCTGGACATCGTGGTGCATGCCGGGGCGGGCGCCTACATCTGCGGCGAGGAGACGGCCCTGCTCGACTCGCTGGAGGGCTTGCGGGGCCTGCCGCGGCTGAAGCCGCCGTTTCCGGCCATCGCCGGCCTGTACGCCTGCCCCACCGTGGTCAACAACGTGGAGACCCTGGCCACCGTGCCGTTCATCGTGGTCAACGGCCCGGAGTGGTTCGCCGGGATGGGCACGGAGAAGTCCGCCGGAGTCGGGATCTTCTCACTGTCCGGGCACGTCACCGCCCCCGGCCAGTATGAGGCGCCGCTCGGTATCACCCTGCGCCAGCTGCTGGCCTTGGCCGGCGGGGTCCGCGCCGGGCACCGGCTCAAGTTCTGGACCCCCGGCGGATCCTCCACGCCGATTTTCACCGGCGAGCACCTGGACGTCCCGCTCGACTTCGAGGCCGTCGGGGCGGCCGGATCCATGCTCGGCACCCGGGCGCTGCAGATCTTCGACGAGACCACCTGCGTCATCCGCGCGGTGCTCCGGTGGACCGAGTTCTACCAGCACGAGTCGTGCGGCAAGTGCACCCCGTGCCGGGAGGGCACGTTCTGGATGGTGCGGGTGCTCGGCCGCCTGGAACGCGGCGAGGGCACCGGGGAGGACCTGGAGAAGCTGCTGGACATCTGCGACAACATCCTGGGCCGGGCGTTCTGCGCCCTGGGAGATGCGGCCACCAGCCCCGTCATGTCGTCGATCAGGTACTTCCGCGACGAGTTCACCGAGCACCAGAAGCACGGCGGGTGCCCGTTCGACCCGCGCGCCGCCGCCTTGTTCGCCCGGGACGGCGGGATGCCCTCGGCCCCGCCCGGCACCGGGTTCCCGCCAGCGTCAGGCACGGCGGGGGCAATCCGGTGACCGTCCAGGCACCGGACGCCGGCCAGCCGGCCCCCCGGCCCGCGGACACGGTGACGGTCACCATCGACGGCTTCGAGATCACTGTGCCCAAGGGAACGCTGGTGATCCGCGCCGCCGAGCTGCTGGGCATCGCGATCCCGCGGTTCTGCGACCACCCGCTGCTGGACCCGATCGCGGCCTGCCGGCAGTGCCTGGTTGAGGTGCAGGGCCAGCCCAAGCCGCCCCCGGCCTGCGCAACCGCCTGCACCGACGGCATGGTCGTGCGCACCGCTCTTACCTCGCCCGTCGCGGAAAAGGCGCAGCGCGGGATGATGGAATTCCTGCTGATCAACCACCCGCTGGACTGCCCGATGTGCGACAAGGGCGGCGAGTGCCCGCTGCAGAACCACGCCATGTCGGCCGGCCAGGGCGAGACCCGGTTCACCGACGAGAAGCGGCACTTCGCCAAGCCGGTGCCGATCTCCGCCCAGATCCTGCTGGACCGGGAGCGGTGCATCTCCTGCACCCGGTGCGTGAGGTTCTCCGAGGAGATCGCCGGCGACCCGTTCATCGAGTTCGACGAGCGCGGGCCCGCCCAGTACATCGCTACCGCCGAGGGCAGGCCGTTCAACTCTTATTTCTCCGGCAACACGGTGCAGATCTGCCCGGTAGGGGCGCTCACTGGCGCGGCGTACCGATTCCGCGCCCGGCCGTTCGACCTGGTGTCCACGCCGAGCGTGTGCGAGCACTGCGCGTCCGGGTGCCGGCAGCGCGCCGATCAGCGCCGCGGCGTGGTGACCCGCCGGCTCGCGGGCGACGACCCCGAGGTCAACGAGGAGTGGAACTGCGACAAGGGCCGGTGGGCGTTCACCTACGCCACCCAGCCGGACCGGCTGGTCGCGCCGCTGGTCCGCGGCGCGGACGGGGTGCTTGCCCCGGCGTCCTGGCCGGAGGCGATCGAGGCGGCGGCCCGCGGCCTGGCGGCGCATCGCGGCCGGGCGGGCGTGCTGCCCGGCGGCAGGCTCACCCTGGAGGACTCCTACGCGTATGCGAAGTTCGCCAGGATCGCCCTGGCCAGCAACGACATCGACATGCGGGCGCGCCCGCACTCGGCCGAGGAGGCGGATTTCCTCGCTGCCCTGGTCGCCGGGCGGGAGGCGGGGGTCAGCTACGCCGGCCTGGAACGCGCCCGGGCCGTCCTGCTGGCTGGCTTCGAGCCCGAGGATGAGTCGCCGATGGTGTTCCTGCGGCTGCGCAAGGCAGCCCGTACCCGGGGGCTGGCCGTCTACTCGATCGCCCCGTTCGCCAGCGGCGGCCTGGCCAGGCTGTCCGGCGTGCTGTTGCCCACGGTGCCCGGCACCGAGGCGCGGGCGATCGACGCGCTCGCCGCGGACCGTACCGGGTACGCCGCGGCTTCCGGCCCGGCCGGCGCCCGCCTGGAGGGCCGGGGCGGGGCATGGGGGGATGCAGCGGCGGCGCTGCGCGGCGGGGGCGCGGTCATCATGGCGGGCGAGCGGCTGGCGGAGGTGCCCGGTGCCCTGTCCGCGCTGGCCCGGCTGGCCGCGGCCACCGGGGCCCGGCTGGCCTGGATCCCGCGCCGGGCGGGCGAGCGGGGCGCGGTCGAGGCGGGCGCGGTGCCGGACCTGCTGCCGGGCGGACGCCCCGTCAGCGACCCGGACGCCCGGGCCGGGGTGGCGTGGGCCTGGGGGGTGGCCACGCTGCCCGGCGAGCCTGGCCGGGACACCTCGCAGATCCTCGACGCCGCGCGGGCCGGCCACATCGGCGCCCTGGTCGTGGCCGGGGTAGACCCCGGTGACCTGCCCGACCCGGATGCCGCGCTCGCGGCCCTGGCCGCGGTGGGGTTCGTGCTCAGCCTGGAGCTGCGGGTCAGCCCGGTGACCGACCGGGCGGACGTGGTACTGCCGGTCGCCGCCGTCGCCGAGAAGGCGGGCACGTTCGTCAACTGGGAAGGCCGGCCCGGCACGTTCGGGCCCGCTCTGCACATCCCCGGTGCGCGGTCCGACCTGGAGGTGCTGGGCTGGATCGCCGACGAGATGGACGTCCGCCTCGGGCTGCCGGACGCCGGTGCCGCGCGCAGCGAGATCGCGGGGCTCGGCTCCTGGCCGGGCATCAGGCCCGCCGCGCCGGCGGTGCCCAGCCTGCCGTCTGCCCGCCCCGGCGCCGGCCAGGCGGTGCTGGCCACCTGGCACCCGCTCCTGGACACCGGGCGGANGNNGGNNGGNGGAGCCGTACCTGGCCGGCACCGCCCGCCCGGCGGTGGCCCGGTTGTCGGCGGCCACCGCGGCGGAGGCGGGAACCGCCGGCGGGCGGATGGTCACGGTGACCACGGAGCGCGGATCGGTGACCGTTCCCGTGCAGACCGCTGACATGCCTGACCGGGTGGTGTGGCTGCCTGCCCACTCGGCGGGCTGCGAGGTGCGGCGTGAGCTCGGCACCGGGCACGGCGCGCTGGTGACGCTGAGGAGCGCGGAATGACCACACTGCTCCGGGGACTTCGTCCCCGGAGCAGCCAGGGTGGTAGTGGACAATGAGCGGCCCCCGGAATCGTCGTTTCCGAGGATTGGCCGGGCTTCCGGTGGGACAGTGCTGTCGCGGAGCGAAGGGGGTGGCTGAGTGACCGAGCCGGCTGCGGGGCATCAGGGGACCGGTGACCGGGATGACGCTGGCCCGCCGGGCGTGGACGGCCAGGGCCCCGCTGGCGCCGCTGCTGCCGGGCGGGGAGCCGGTGGAGCAGCTGCTGCGCAAAGCGCAGTTCTTCGTCCCCGGCGGCACGCCAAGCCCCGATTTCCGGGAGGTGCACCGGCGGGGCGGGCGGGGCGCGGAGGATTTTACCGGGAGCGCTGGCGGCACGACAAGGTGGTGCGCTCGACGCACGGGGTGAACTGCACCGGGTCGTGCTCGTGGAAGGTGTATGTGAAGGACGGGATCATCACCTGGGAGACTCAGCAGACCGACTACCCGTCGACCGGCCCGGACATGCCGGAGTACGAGCCGCGGGGCTTGTACCGCTCCAAAACTCGTCGCATAGTGCCTGACCTGGGGTTTCAAGGTGTCGGCTAAGCGGCCTGGTGGTACTCGCTGATCACGCCGCCGAGTATCTTTCGCCGCTGGACTGGCAGGTTCGGCGAGGTGGCGGGCTGGGTGTCCTGGTCGGGCGGGCGCTGCTGGCGGGACTGGTGGGGCCGGTGCCGGTTGTAATGGCCGGCGTACTCGCTGAGGACCGATCGCAGGTGCCGTTCGTCGTAGATGAGCATCCGGTCGGTGCACTCGGCTCGTACTGTGCGTAGCCGTTCGCCCGCGGCGTCCGCGGCGGGTCTTCACTATTTTCAGCCCTCGCTGGCGAGGTTCTCGTCGAAGGCGGCCGTGAACCTGGCGTCACGGTCCCGGATGAGGAAGCGAAATGAGCCGGTCCGGTCGCCGAGACATCCGATGGGCACTGTTGCAGATACGTCCACCGGCCGGCCACCTTGACGTGGCGGGACTGCAGCTGATGTCTCACCGGGTGCGAGAGTTTCGTCGCCGAGATCGGCAGGCTGCGCGGCTACGGGCTGCCGGCCCAGCCCGATGCCGCCCGGCCCTGGGAGCCGCGACCTTCGGTCATGACTGCTGCGGCGGGCCTTCCGTCCCCTCGCCTGGCGCACTGTTTACATCCATCGCAGATGATATCGACGCGACCGCGTGAGTGCAGGACCTAAGGCCGCTGCGCGCCGGCTGCGACCGACTCTTCACGCCGCCTGCACACCCGGTCCATGTCCATTGCGCCAGGGCCGGCTCTGCTGAGAGCAGCCGGGCGAGGAGATTCCGGGAGGACGGGTAGCTGTGAGCGATTCTGACCGGCCGGATTTTCTTGGCGTGGCCCTGCAGCGTGCCCGCTGGCACTGGCAGAGGCTCCGATGATTGACCTGTCAGCGCTCGCTGTTTCCGCGCCGGCCTCGTATGCGGTGGCCTTTCTGCTTCCTGCGCTCGATGCGCTCATCCCGGTCGTGCCAAGCGAGACGGCCGTCATAGCGCTGGGCGTGGCCACCGCAGGCAGTGCTGACCCGCGGATTGCGGTGCTGATAGCGCTCGCTGCCGCGGGGGCGTTCGCCGGCGACAACCTGGCCTACATGCTGGGGCGCCGTTTCAGCGGGCCAGTGAAACGACGGTTCCTGTCAGGGGAACGAGGCGAGCGCCGTCGAGCATGGGCGGAGCGGGCGGTGGGCCGGTTCGGCGCCCGCCTCATTATCACCTGCCGGTTCATTCCCGGCGCACGTACTGCGGTTACCCTAACCTGCGGCCTGATCGGTTACCCTCGCCGGAGCTACGTCACCGCTACCGCCTGCGCGGGCGTGATCTGGGCCAGTTATGCGTTCTTCGTCGGCAGGCTCGGCGGCAAGGCATTCGAGGACAAACCGTGGGTGGGCCTGCTGCTCGGTCTCGGTGCCGCTCTGGTGGTCAGCGCTCTGGTCGAGGTGCTGCGACGCGCTGGCTTGTGGCGGCGGCTCAGCCAGGTCCGTAGCCGTCCGCGAGCCGGCG
>JGI20205J14842_1000384_pt1 | contig 10128 bp, 3 predicted proteins | sample NGESurshal092012_2_FD_14842 | JGI IMG/M metagenome (IMG submission 14842) | reverse complement strand
TGCTTGGCTTTAAAGATCCGCTGAAAGAATCTTTGTATCGCCCTAACATGAATAACGGAAATATCAACGGCGCAACAGCCTATCGTATAATAGGTGTAGTGAAAGATTTTAATTACAGCTCTATGCATAACCAGGTCGGTCCGCTACTCATACAGGAAGGAGACAACCGTGGCGAAATTGCCATTCGCCTCAATACAAAAAATATTCCTTCACTGATTGATAAGGTGCAAAGTAAATGGAATTCCATGGCACCCGGGCAACCGTTCAATTATACATTTATGGATGCCGATTTTAATAAACTTTATACTTCAGAACAACAAACCGGTAAACTGTTTATCACCTTCGCCATTTTCGCCATTTTTATAGGATGCCTTGGTTTATTTGGACTTGTCAGCTACGCAGCAGAACAACGTACCAAAGAAATTGGCGTAAGGAAGGTGTTGGGCGCGAGTGTAGGTGGTATTGTTGCCATGCTCTCAAAAGATTTTGCAAAGTTGGTTTTGATCGCAGCTGTTATTGCATTTCCCATTGCCTGGTGGTCAATGAATCAATGGCTGCAAAGTTTTGCCTACCGCACTCATATCAGTTGGTGGATTTTTGTAATTGCAGGATTAACCGCATTTATTATTGCTTTAGTAACGGTAAGTCTGCAGGCGATAAAAGCTGCGTTGGCAAATCCCGTAAAGAGTTTGAGAAGTGAATAGATTTAATTAGCTAATGTGCTGGTTAGCCAATATGCTGATTAAGAAAACAGGAATATTAATTATTAGTTGGTTTACTGTATATAACAATTATCTATAAACGAGAATACAATGTTCAAAAATTATTTCAAAACCACTTTCCGCAATCTCCGGAAAAATAAAACGTACAGCCTTATCAATATTATTGGTTTGGCTTTGGGCACGTTATGCTGTTTATATATTTTATTGTATGTAAAATATCAATACAGCTATGACAAGCAGCATAAAGATGTAACTGATATTTATAGGATAAACACTCTCCTGACTCTTACCGGCGATAAGCATAGCAGTGCAGCAGCCTCGCCTCCCATTGCGCCAGCAATGAAAAACGATTTTCCGGAAGTAAGACAATTTACCCGTGTAATTAATACAGGCTTATTAGGGGCCAAAGAGCACCTGCTCACCTATAAAGAAAAATCATTTTACGAAAAAGATGCTTTGTATGTTGATTCTACATTCTTTGATATATTCACTTACCATTTCACCAATGGCAACCCTGAGAATGCATTAAATGAGCCATATTCAGTAGTGCTGCTGAAACCTGTTGCTGATAAACTCTTCGGAGATGAAGATCCTATAAATAAAGTAATAGAAATAAATGATGCTTATGGCAAACATGCTTTTAAAGTAACCGGCGTATTTGATGAAAGCCTTGGCCCCACACACATAAAAGCAAATATGTTTATCACTATGAACAGTGGCGGTATTGGCCAATTTGTTCTACAAAATAATTCATGGGCCGGGAACAACTTTGCTTATGAATATGTAAAACTGAATCCTCATGTTAATGTTGCAGCGCTGGAAAGAAAATTCCCCGCATTCTTAAATAAATACGGTGAACAGCAACTGAAAGAAATAGACATGCATAAACAATTAGTTCTGGAGCCGGTAACTTCCATTCATACTACTACCGGTTATGAAAATGAAATGGACAAAACAGTCAGCCCTTCTTTTTTATACATCTTAATATTGATCGCTGTGTTAATACAGGTAATTGCCTGTATCAATTTTATGAATCTTTCTACAGCCCGTGCATCAAAACGTGCTAAAGAAGTAGGCGTGAGAAAAGTAATTGGCGCAGGAAAAATTGATTTGATAAAACAATTCCTGGGCGAATCTTTTTTATTATCTTTTATCGGTGTACTTATTGCATTACCGCTTTTATTATTTGCACTTCCCTATCTCAATCAAATTACTCAGGCACATATACAATTATCCTTTCTCAAAGACTACAGAATATGGCTGATTCTTGCATCTCTTATAATTACGACCGGGCTTGTGGCAGGCAGCTATCCCGCATTTTATCTCTCAGCCTTCCAGGCAGTAAAAGTTATAAAGGGAAATTTTACCAGTCATGTTTCTGCGTCAGGTATCAGAAAAACGCTTGTGGTTTTTCAGTTTGTATTATCCATCGTGCTTATTGCGGGCATCATTGTTATTTACGACCAGTTACATTACATCAATCATAAAGATCTGGGATTTGATAAAAGCCAGCGGCTAATCTTTAGTTTTTATACAAATGATGCACAAAATAAAATGCCCTCTTTTGCCGCAGACCTGCGGCAACTCGCAGATGTAAATACAGTGAGTGCATCCAATAATTATCTCAGCCAGTTTGTTCCACAGGATCACGGTGTATATCTTGCAGGCGGAAGCGAAGCCACTGCAACAGATGTTCAAAATATAAGTACAGATAAATATTTTGTAAAAGCAAATGGTATAAAAATAATCGATGGCAGGGATTTCAGAGAGAATGATTCTGGAAAAGTATTGATCAATACAACCCTGATGAAGCGGTTAGGATTAACACTGCAAGATGCGCCCGGCACAAAACTATATACGCATTACCCGCCCAGTCCGGAAACTTTTGTTGAAGTAGCCGGTGTGATGAAAGATTTTAATTATAATTCACTACACAAAGATATACGCCCTTTTATGTTGGTATATGATCCCGGAAGGAACGATATATCTGATCTTACAGTTGCAGTAAACAGCACTAATTACAAAAGTTTATTGGGTAAAATGGAAACTCTATGGCATAAAGATTTGCCCGGAACACCTTTTGATTATTCATTTTTAGATGAAGAAGTGCAAAAACAATATGAAACTGAGATCACTTTATCTAACATCATTAATTCATTTACATTAATGGCTATTCTTATTTCATGTCTTGGTTTGTTTGGTCTTGCGGCTTTCAGCGCTGAGCAAAGAAATAAAGAAATAGGAATCAGAAAAGTGTTGGGAGCAAGTGTTCCAGGTATCGCCGGATTATTATCAAAAGACTTTTTAAAATTAGTGTTGATAGCGATCGTGATAGCAACACCCATTGCCTGGTGGGCAATGAATAAATGGTTGCAAGCTTTTACATACAGGATTCAAATCAACTGGTGGATGTTTGCGCTGGCGGGTTTTATAGCAATATTGATCTCTTTGCTCACAATCAGTTTCCAGGCAATAAAAGCAGCGGTGGCCAACCCGGTGGATAGTTTGAGAAGTGAATAGAATTAATTAGTAATGTGCTAATTAGCTGATATGCTAATGAACGAAACAGGAATTGTGAATATTTGTTGGTTTACTGTCCAGGAAAAAAATAAACAACATGGATGATTAAATGAAAAATTATTAATAATAGATAAAACAAATTCTAATGATTAAAAATTATTTTAAAATCGGCTGGCGAAATCTTACGCGAAATAAAACTTATACAATAGTTAATGTAGCTGGTTTGTCATTAGGCATTGCGTGCAGTATTCTTATTTTTACTATTGTTTTTTACAATTTAAGTTTTGAAAAATTTAATAAAAACAAAGACAGGATTTATCGCGTAGTTACAGAGATTCATGTTGATAATGCATTTTCTTCACCTGGCTCGCCTTCGCCATTGGCAAAGGCTATTAGTAACGATTATACATTTACCGAAAAAGTGGCAAGAGTTATTGTGTATTGGAAAGCCCAGATTACCATACCGTCATCTTCGCAAAGCGATAATAAAAAATTTATTGAGGACAATGGCTTTGCAATTACTACTTCTGATTTCTTCAGCATATTTAATTTCCCGCTTACAGAAGGCAATATAAAAACGGCGCTTGCCGAACCCAATACCGCAATCATCACACAAAACTTAGCAAAAAAATATTTTGGTAATGAAGACGCGATGGGTAAGATTATCCGCATAAATAATACCACTGATTTTAAAATTACCGGCATCTTAAAAAACCTTCCGTTAAATACTGACAGAACGCAGCAAATTTATGTTTCAGATAAAAACCTGAAAGACTTTAGTGCCTGGCAGGCAAGCGACGATAGCTGGGGTGGTTTTAATAGTGAAACCAATACGTTTCTTTTATTAAAGCCCGGCGTTTCTGCAGCTTCTGTCGAAAAAGTTTTTCCGCAAATAATGAAAAAATATTATGCGGGTAATTCTAATAAAGACGTGTTCAGGTTTAAGCTGCAGCCATTAAATGATATTCATTTTAATACAGATCTTAATGGTTATGCTGATAAAAAATACTTATGGGCTGCTGCATTAATAGGATTATTTCTTATTGTAACGGCATGTGTAAATTTTATTAATCTTGCTACCGCACAAGCGCTTAACCGCAGCAAAGAAGTGGGAATAAGAAAAGTATTGGGCAGCAATCGCAAACAGTTGTTCTGGCAATTTATTGCAGAAACAACTTTGATCACTTTGCTTGCGGTTATACTTGCTTTTGCTTTGGCGCAGTTAGGCTTACCTTTTCTGAATAATTTATTCAAAACATATCTCACTATTAGTCCGTTTACCAATTCATCGCTTTTAATTTTTATTGCCGTAATTGTATGCATTGTTGTTTTTCTTTCAGGTTCTTATCCGGCATTAGTATTATCAGGGTTTAAACCAATATCTGCATTAAAGGGAAAATTATCTCAGAAAAGTGTTGGTGGTTTCACATTAAGACGCGGATTGGTTATTACACAGTTTGCAATTTCGCAATTGCTGATTATTGGTGCGATAATTATTGCAGGCCAAATGAGTTTTTCAAAAAATACCTATTTAGGGTTTACTAAAAATAATATTGTAATGCTGCCTGTTCCTGTAAATGATAGCATCGGAAAATTAAAAATGCAATTATTAAAAAATGAACTCAGAGAAATTCCAAATGTGCAGCAGGTTTCATTCTGTATGGAAGCACCTGCTTCACAACATTTTGATACGAAGTCACTTACTTATGATAACAGGCCAAAAGAAGAACCATGGTCGGTAGTTTCAAAACCAGCCGACGATCAATATATACCTACATTTAATTTAAAGCTGGTTGCAGGAAGAAATATGTATGCTTCTGATACGATTAATCAATATATAGTAAATGAAACTGTAGTTAAAAAACTTGGTTTACAATCTCCGCAACAAATCATAAATAAAAATATTACTGTAGATGGCATAACTGCTCCTGTTGTTGGAGTAGTAAAAGATTTTTATAATAATTCATTTCATAACGCCATTGCACCAGTCGTCCTTTTTTCTGCTTTTAATAATTATGAGAACTGTGCGGTAAAGATTAGTTCGCAAAACATGCAATCTACTTTAACTGCAATGGAAAAAACATGGAATAGTGTATATCCACAATATGTTTATAACAAAGATTTTTTGGATGAAAGGATTGCACATTTTTATGCGCTTGATGATACTATGCTTAAGCTGATTGAGTTTTTTGCGGGCATTGCTATCCTAATTGGTTGTCTCGGTTTATACGGATTGGTTTCGTTTATGGCATTACAAAAAACAAAAGAGATTGGCGTGCGCAAAGTTTTGGGCGCTCGTGTTACAAGCGTATTATGGTTGTTTGGAAAAGAGTTTAGCCGTTTGTTGATAATTGCTTTCGTGATAGCTGCACCTATCGGCTGGTGGCTTATGAATAAATACCTGCAGGATTTTAAATACCGTGTACCAATCGGTGCAGGCGTTTTTGTATTGGCAATTTTAATAACTTTTTTTATTGCCATGATAACAGTTGGATATCGTTCAATCAAAGCCGCAATAGCTAATCCTGTAGAAAGTTTGAGAAGTGAATAGAATTAGTTAGCTAATGTAAAAATGAAGAAAACAGGAATATTAAGTATTTGTTGGTTTACTATATAATAACAGTAATGTATAAACGTAAATAAAATTAAAATGTTTAAAAATTACCTAAAAACCGCCTGGAGAAATTTAATCAACAGGAAATTTCTTTCTGGTATAAATATTTTGGGACTGTCGCTGGGTATAGCGTGCGCATTGTTCTTGTATTTGTTTATCAGTTATCAATTCAGCTTTGATCGTTATCACAAAAATGCATCTGCAACATACAGGATTGTCAATGAAATTTATTTTGATAAAACAGTTTATGTAAAAGATGCCTCCATGGGAATGTACGATGCATTGGCATCAGGCATTTCAAAGATCAAAGATGCAACGGTGATGCTAAAGAATTACTCATTCACGGTGGCAGTAAAAAATAAAAAAAATGTAGAGTCCCGCTTCAAAGAAGATAAAAATATTGCGCTTGTTTCGCCCTCGTGGTTTAAAATGTTTGATTATAAATTTTTGGCGGGCAATGCTGCCGATCTTAAATATCCAAATACAGCAGTCATCACACAAAAACAGGCAAACAAATATTTTGGAAACGAAAACCCAATAGGTAGAACAATTATTTTTCCAAACAACGTGCCTGTTAAAATTGTTGGACTTGTAAGCGATAAACCTTTTAATACAGATCTCAAATCAGTTATATACGTTTCACTGACATCACTTAAAAATATTTTTCCAAATACACAGGAAAAATTCTTTACCGATTGGAGTTGGATCAACACAAACACTTCTCTTTTTCTTACTTTAAATAATAATAAATCCAGGGTGGCGGTTGAGGCCGAAATAAACAACATGGCAAAAGTTCACTTAGGCGATAACGCAAAATATTATCACTTCATATTACAACCACTGGCAGATCTGCATTTCGATAATAATTATGGCGGCCCAATTCAAAAATCGTTGCTATATACTTTAATGATTATAGGGATTTGTATTCTTATCATTGCAAGTGTTAACTATGTTAATTTATCAATTGCGCAACAGGCAAAGCGCATGGTTGAAATTGGTACACGCAAAGTATTAGGAGCAACGCCCTGGAAACTTTTCATTCAATTTATTATTGAAACTTCTTGCACGGTGATCATAGCAATTCTTATAGCGGTTGTTGCGGTTTCTTTAGTTCTTCCTGCAACCAATGAGTCAATCTTTGCAAGCAATCCGATCTATATTATTTCTTACAAAAGCATTATAGTTTTCTTAGGCGTTTTATTATTTGCATTGATTTTTCTTGCAGGGTTTTATCCGGCTGTTATCCTAAGCCGTATTGCGGTTTTTAAGGCTCTTAAAAATGCAACCGGTTCATGGAAAGCAGGTATTACCAGGAAAATTCTTGTTATTGTACAAAACGCTGTAGCATATGTTCTCATCATCTGTACAATTATAATGTTGATGCAGGTTCAGTTTTTAAAGCATACACAAATTGGTTTTAACAGCAATGCAGTCGTTATGCTTCCATTACCTGATTCATCTTCGGTAAAAAAAGATTTTTTGAAAACTAAGCTGAATGAAATGACACAGGTTGCCTCTTATAGTTTTTGTCACAGCGAACCATCCTCTCAAAATGATTGGGGCGGTTCTATAAAATTTAATACCCGGCCAGAGTGGGAAAAATGGTACGAATTATCCGAAGTTGGAGATTCTTCTTATGTAAGAACTTTCGGCCTGCAAGTAATTGCCGGAAGAAATATAAGAGCATCAGCAGGAAATTCCGAATTTCTTATTAACGAAAAAATGATCAGCAAATTAGGATTGAAAAATCCCGGGGATGTATTGGGTAAATCATTAACGGTTGGTGAATTTAACGATAAGCAAGGAACTGTTGTTGGCGTAGTAAAAGATTTTAATACGCAATCACTTATGGTACCTATTGAACCAGTAGTTATCGCAGATGTGCCGGAAAAATTTGATGCCATCGGTATTAAATTAAATGGGAATGATTTACAATCATCAATCGCTGCCATCAAAGCAAAATGGGAAGCCGTTTATCCTGACCAGGTTTTTGAATATCATTTTGTTGATGACCAGATTGCCAGCCTATACATGAAGCAGGATCTGCAACAAAAAATCACCTCGCTGGCCGCAATCGTTGCTATTTTTATCAGTTGTCTTGGTTTACTCGGACTCGTATCATTGGTTATTTTACAAAGAACAAAAGAGATTGGCATTCGAAAAGTATTAGGGGCAAGTGTGTCAGGAATTGTTCAATTGATCAGCAAAGATTTTTTACAACTGGTAATTATTGCCATCGTGATTGCAACACCTTTGGCATTGCTGTTAATGAATAAGTGGCTGCAAAATTTTGCTTTTCACATAAACATTTCATGGTGGGTATTCGTGCTGGCTGGCCTATTTGCCATTTTTATTGCATTGATTACGATAAGTTTTCAATCAATAAAAGCAGCGATGGCGAATCCGGTGGATAGTTTGAGAAGTGAGTAAGGTTAATTAGCTAATGTGCTGATCAGCCAATGTGCTAATAAGAAAACAGGAAACCTGAATATTTGTCTCTACCGGTAGGTGGGTTGGTTTACTGATAACTATGGTTAAGTGAAAAATAAAAATTTAAATAAGAACTATGTTCAAAAATTATTTCAAAACCGCGTGGCGCAATATTATCAGAACAATTGGTTACAGCACATTGAATGTTGTTGGCCTCGCTATAGGAATGGCAGTTGCATTATTGATCGGCCTCTGGGTATATAATCAATATTCTTATGATAGATTTTTGCCTGAATACCAATCTGCGTATCGCGTGCAGCGCAACTTTGATAGCAATGGCGACACACTTACCTTTCGAAGTACTTCATTAAAATTGGTGGAAGCATTACGCAACCAGGTTCCTGAAATACAATACACTGCTGAAGCCCAATTGTACGGGCAGCATGGGTTAATGGTTGGTGATAAAAAATTGTATCCCGTAGGTGCCATTGCAGGAACTGATTTTTTGAAGATACTTCAATACCCATTTGTAGAAGGTAATGTGAATACCGCTTTTAAAGATGCTTATTCCATTGTGATTACTCAAAAAATGGCGAAGACTTTGTTCGGCAATGAAGCTCCGATGAATAAAATGGTTCGTTTTGATAATACGGATAATCTTAAAGTGACCGGTGTATTGAAAGACATTCCGTCAAACGCAACAGTTGATTTTAATTTCGTAGTGCCATCAACTTATGCCTATCAAAAAAATCCTTCCATAAAATCAGATGGCGAGAGTAGTTTCGGCAATAATAATCTTGAAACTTTTGTGAAGTTAAAACCAGGAATTGCTTACGCACAGGTAGCCCCGAAAATCAGGAATATTGAACACACCGAAAAAGGCAACACAAATGCAATGAATTCTTATGTAACGCTTCAGCCTATTGAAAGCTGGCATTTATATTCCAATTATGTAAACGGAAAAGACACCGCTGGATTTTTGGTTTACGTAAATATGTTTTCTATTATCGGGTTGCTTGTGTTGATCATTGCCTGCATCAATTTCATTAATCTTACAACGGCCCGTTCCGAAAAAAAGGCAAAAGAAGTTGGTGTCAGAAAGGCGATTGGTTCACAACAAAAAGATCTTATCATTCAATTTCTTTCAGAAGCATTTTTGCTAACCGTAATTGCATTTGTTTTTTCATTGTTGTTTGTACAATTGGCATTACCTTCATTTGATACACTTACCCAAACACACATTAGCATACCATATTCAAATGGATATTTCTGGCTATTAATGATTGGATGCATTTTGCTCACGGCTTTACTTGCAGGCAGCAGGCCGGCTTTTTATCTTTCTTCATTCAATCCTGTAAAAGTTTTAAAAGGAACTATGCACACAGGAAAATCTTCTTCCCTTTCAAGAAGGATATTAGTAGTAATTCAATTCAGTTGTTCCATTGCATTAATAATAAGTACGGTCATTATTTATCAACAGGTAAATTATGCTAAGGACAGGCCAACGGGTTATGATTTAAACAGGCTGATGTCTACATACATGAATGATGATCTCAACAAAAATTTCATTGCATTAAAAGATGAGTTAATAGCAAAAGGAATTGTATCGTCTGTCACAACAGCCACAAGTCCTGCAACCGATATATGGTGGCATACAGACATTGATGCATGGCCTGGCAAGAATGCCGGAGAAACAGTAGAAATGGGAAATATATTTGTATCTGAGGATTATTTTAAGACGGTAGGCATGGATATAAAAGAAGGAAGAAATTTTTCTGGCGCTAATGATAGTACAAGTGTAATCTTTAATGAAGCAGCTATTAAAAGATTGAGGATTAAAAA
>JGI20205J14842_1000383_pt1 | contig 10132 bp, 13 predicted proteins | sample NGESurshal092012_2_FD_14842 | JGI IMG/M metagenome (IMG submission 14842) | reverse complement strand
AACTCTTTAAGTTTGATAAGAATGTTTGTAAGTGTAACAAATGTCAAATTAGGATTAGGGCTGAATTTATTATATACCCAGTCAAATTTTACTGTAGGGTCGGGTGCATTTCAAAATGTCGCAGTTTTTTAAGCGGCGGCTTTAAAATTAGTCTTAACCATCCTTATTATTTTCTCCCATTGTCCATTCATCCTTATTACTCTTAGATTAAGCATGTTTTGGGCGCCTTCATAACTCCACCGTTGCCCTGACTGTTTCATTCTTTTTTGTACTACGGTCCTGTGTGCGGACTCAATAGCTCCCGACCCAATAATTCCTGCACCTGTTTTTTTATAATTGCTATAATCCATTCGGTAGGCATTGCTGTTATAATAATTCACTAATAAATCAGCATCTTTATTGTTCTTGAATTTGTTTTTAATGTTGGCAATCACCTTTTTTACTTTGCTTTGTAGTAGTAGTTCTTTTTGTTCACCTGTCCATTTTTTAAGTGCTTCTTTATCTTTGAAAACAGTATCGGCAAATTCATGTAAATGTTCACAAGCATGATAATAATCCAATATGGACACCGCTTCAGGAAAAGCATCCTCTATCCAGTTTTTTATCCATGTGCCACCGTCTGAAATAAAAACCAACCTGTTTCCCAAGCGTCCATACGATTCTATTAGATGATCCATATATCCGGTAAAAACTTTGCTACTTCCAAAGTGCGCTACATATTGCGAATGCCTTATCCAGCTTTGCTTTCCATTGGGGTCTATACATGAGCCGCTTGTAAACATTCTTCCTACTTTTACTTCTTTCCATCCGTCATCGCGGGTTTGCAACATTGAGCCATCAGCTTGTACATACAATACTTCATTCTTTTTTACAGGTTCCAGAGAACGGCTCTCATTTACTTCTTTCTCAGCCTCTTTTCCATAAATATCTGTCACACGATATACTTGCGCAGCACTAACTTCTATATCCAAAAATTGTTGCAAGCTTTCATTACATCTCTCATAGCAATCCAACTGTCCCGCATAGATCATCAACTCCTGTAGTCTTGGGCTTATCTGAAATCCATTCACCCCTTCACTGAATGGATGGGATTTATTGATAGTCACTGAGCCGAATTTGCAGAGTGTTTTTTTTTACGCCGATTGGCGGGTAATTCACTCAGGTTGGATTCTAAAACCGCTCGCCCTAAATCTTTCCAGATTTGCTCAAACTCTTTTTCATAATCATAAAAGTTGTTGATTTTGTTGAGCGACTGCAATTCATCATATCGTTTGTCGGCAAGTTGGTGAAATTCTTCGCGTGTCATGGTAGTATGGGTTTAGTTTCCCAAATTTATTCTTTTTTTTGTCGCGACATTTTGAAATGCACCCATTCATGAAGTCAAACCATTGCTGCATGCAAATCAGCAATATAAGTTGCTTGCCCGACGGGCACACGCCGGGTTTACTTCTATTTTTTCAATGGTAAAAAACAGTTTCGTCTTATAACATAAATTTGCGAGTTGTGCAGCATGCCTTTTCTTATATTTCAACAAATACTATGAACGACAAGTTAAAAATAATCATTGAAAAGATGGATCTCGCAGGATTAAGGCAATTACTTACAAACAACCCAAGCCTTGCGAATGAAGGCATTACTATTCCATACGATAATAAATGCACAACTAAGGCTCATCCCCTTCATCGTTTTTGTGATGCTGTTTTTGCAAATAAAATTACTGATGAAGAGGCTATAGAAATTGCAAAAATATTCATAGACCATGGGGCAAATATTGATGGAGATAAAACAACACAGAATAAGGATACTCCTCTTCTCGCAGCAGCTAGCCTTCGTGCAGAAAAATTGGGTATTTATTATATAGTGAATGGTGCAGATATTTATTATGCGGACAAAAATGATGGCGCCACAGCATTACATTGGGCTGCCTATTGCGGGAAAAATAAATTAGTAGAAAGATTGATTCAGGAAAAAGCACAAGTCGATCAACGTGACACATCTTATAATAGCACTCCTCTTGGCTGGGCAATTGAACCATTTATTACAGACAATAAATTTGACGCATATCATCAAATGTCCTGTATCAAACTGCTATTAAAAGCCGGAGCAGATATAACCGCATTGAATAATGACAAAATTCAATGCTTGCATCTATTATCCAAAGACGATTTAGAATTAAAAAATTTGTTGAACTAATTTTTTAAAGTAGAACTATAAATAATTCGAATAGTACAACAGCCTCATCTTTGCTTAGTATATTTAAAACATAAAAGCACTCTTGTCCTCATGTTTACAACTCAGCACATTTTATTTTATCAATTATCTGAATCACGTTGTTCTTATCTAATGAAACATTTTTAAAAATATTTTTGATTCATTGCGCACGAACCATTCAAATGATATTTATACTAATTTGGAGAGTAACCCCGACACATAGACGAACTTCAAATTATCGGAAGCCATGCTTCACTTGCCCAATAGTTTTTAAGTTATTTTGCTTTATAGTTTGACCAGGTTTAGAAAGAACACATCGTTTTCACGCATATCCAGCTCTTTAGTAAAGGGTACCCCTTCTTTTACAGTAATAATTTCCCGGGAAACCGGGGAACCATTGTTTTGTTTTTTAATCTGATCTACCTGCGCGCGGTTAAGTTGCGAAAGTTTCCCCATTGATAAATAAGTGGAATAGGCATCATTGCTGCGATAGCCCACTTTATAAACTTCAAGTGCATACATTCCGGGAGGTATATTTGTGATATTAAACTTTATTTTTCCTTTGGGTTTTGAGGGCAGGTCCCGGATATAATATTGCTGATTATTTACAGAATCAGGCAGCGTGTAAGTAAAATCTCAGGCCAATGCCTGGATATTGCCTGATGAATCTTTACAAACCCAGGAATCAGCATCTTTATTTGATAATTCAATATTGCCCAACCTGTTTAAAAACTGGTAAGCATAAAATACCGGCTTATTAATGCCTTGAATCGTAAGCATTCCAAAGCCTCCATGAAATGGTGTAAAGCGGGGGCCCGGCTCTTCAAAAATATCAGTGAACACCCAGTATGACATAGAATTGGCCGCATCGCCAACCTGTTTCAATTTTTGCAGCACATAGGCGGCTTCGTGATAGCTGTCGTGAATGGGGTCTGCAGGCGTATAGGAGGAACTCCATTCGGTGTAGTGAAGTTGCAGGTCAGGCATTGAAAAACCGGCAATTTGTTTGCGGGATTTAAGTACATCGCCACTGACGCTCATTGGATCTTTGCTCAACACTGTACCAGTGTTACCATACTCGTCCAGAAAACCTTGATTCACGCCATAAGTATGGGTGCTGATAAAGTCAATCGGTACATGGTTGTCGCTGCAATATTTAATCATTTCGGGTACCCATGCTGCGCCGGCTGTTGCAGGGCCGCCAACCCTGTAATCAGGATTGACACTTTTGACCGCTTTTGCGGTATAGGAATACAATTTAAAATAATCCTGTTGGGTTCCTGTCCAAAAGACAGGTGAAAGATTGGGTTCGTTCCACACTTCAAAATACCAGGTCTTTACCTCATCGGCACCATACCTGTCGGTAAAATGTTGAACAAGGTGGCGTATTAAATCTGCCCACTTGTTGTAATCCTTAGGCGGAGTAACATTTCCACGCCACCAGAATATAGTTTGGTTACCGCTGGCCAGTGCCGAAGGCATGAATCCAAGTTCCACAAATGGTTTCATGCCTATACTTTGCAGGAAGTCGAACAACGCATCGACATACATATAATTGTATTCGGGGTTGCCTTTATTGTCCTCTTTGTACACTCCCATATCATCTGTCAAAAGGCCGTGCATGCGGATATATTTGAAGCCGCACTGTTTTCTTACATAAGCCAGTTGCTGCTGCCAGTCTGCTCTTAGTCCCTCATTGGCTCTTCCTGCACCCACACATTCATTAAACATCGTATTGAGCTGCCCCGTTGTCTTATTAAAATCTATATTCAATACACGCTCCGGTATGGCTGGTTTATTGCTCCTTACACTTTGACCAACCACGTTTACCGAAAAATAAAAGATCATTACTGATAATAATAAAATGTTTTTTTTCATTTTTATTTTGATTGAGAAATTATTGATGTTCTTCATTCTGTATAAACTATTCATCATGCCTTTTAATCCAAATTAAGAAAACGACTTGACACCAGCTTTAACCTGGGAAATTTTTTGATGTTATCATAACAAAAATACTATTTGTATCCTACGAAACCGGAGAGTAAATTAATAGATGAGCAGGATAAAATATTTTTTTCGAATATGATTTTTTAATTCATTCCGCAGGAGGTATCCAAATAAGAAAAACAAATCAGCAATATAAGTTGGTTTACTGAACCTAACCTTTTGTGCCCTTCTTTAGAATTCGGTTTTTGGCACGTAATTTACTTTACTCTTTATAACTAAATTTTTATACGATGCTTAAATGGGCGGTAATCTTCTTTATTATAGCTATCATTGCTGCGATCTTTGGATTCACAGGAATAGCTGCGAGCGCAGCCTCTATTGCAAAGGTCCTATTCTTTATTTTCGTTGTTCTGTTTGTTTTGACTTTAATCTTTGGAGCAAAACTTTTTGGAAAATAAGGAATGTTTGTGATGTGATAAATGCGAATGTGTAAGCCAGCGACTTCATCTTTAATTTACCGGAAATGGGGAAAATGTAGAACTGTTTACACATTTTTTTATTTAGAGATTTTAGGGTAATAAACATTATTATCCAAAGGTCTATCTACCAGAGAGAAAGCTGCCCGACTCTGTCATCGGCGAGGGGCGGGGTTATGAAGCTGCATTATTAAATTTCATAAGCTTCATTTCATGAAAAAGCAATTTTTGCTATTTTTATTTTTTATCAGTACTTCAAAGTCTAATGGTTTAAATGTCACTTGTGGAGTTTTTTTGTCCCCTTTGAATTCTACCTGTTATAAGGATATTCGTTAACCCAATGAAAACCGCGGTTTAAGAGCGGATAATCTTTCTTCGTTTTTCTGGTAAAGATAATCATCGCAGAATCGGATTGTATATAACCGTCTAAAAATAGAGTATCTTTTTTCAAAAGATAACTGAATGTTGCAAAAATGTTGGGGAAGTAAGAGTTTTGTTTAAGAGTAATGGTTTTTTGGAGGGTATCAATTTTGCAATAATACCAGGAATTTTCATTTTCTTTGGTAACAACATTGACGCCTACATCGTAAACAATATACAATTTATTCCACCTGGCACTATTCATTGGGTTAAAGGTAACGTATCATTATTCAGTACAAATAATTCTGTACAATAAACACCTTCCAAAGTCACTTTTTCTGTATACTGGTTCATCAATGGTTTTAAAAGAAAAGTGTACAAAAGATATGCGATCAAAAGTCCTTTTACCGTTTTGAGTGAAATAAGCATCCATTTTTTCCTTACCCTTAATTTATTGTAATTTAAAATTTCAGCTTTGTGAAGGATAAAAAAATTGTAAAGTTTTTTCCATTCATAGGTTAGAATAAAGAAGCACAACAAAATGATATGAGTAGAAAATATTTTTACCGGAACATCATAAGTATAATTAAGAACGGCGATATTCACCATTACGGTCATGGAGAACAAAGCACCAAAGGTTTTGGTTCGCCGGAATAACAGCAACAGGCCGCCGATAACTTCCATCAGGCCACCAAAAAAAGTATAGGCGCGTGATGTTTCCATAAATCTCCACAAAACTCCCATTGGCGACATGTCACCAAATGTTTTCTCAAGCGAAGAATATCCCAATGCAGGAAATTGTCCTACAAAAACTTTTGCAAATCCATAAACTAGCATGGTATAGGCAACATAATAACGGGCAAGCACAATCGTAAATAAATACAATTGCCCGTAATTTTTTCTTTTATTATCAGCAATTGCAATGATAATAGCAAGAAGCACAGAAAGAATAAGAATTAAAAGTATCAATACATAATCATAAGTAGTGTCACCGCTTCCGGTCATCCTGATTTTTTCAAGATTCGACAGATGAATTATGTTTTTCCCAAACCAGATTACCCATTTCTGGCTAAATAGAATATTGTGTGAAAATTGAGAAGTGCTCATAAAAAGAAGCACATAAATAATCACCCATAAGCTCAATAGTTTTTTATAAAAAGGATCACTTTTTTGAGAATATTCGTTGATATTTTCTGCCATCATTTTGCGTACGTTCGAATGAATAGAAAGTTTACAATCAGAAATTAAATTTAAAGAAAATGTATTTGAATTGAAAAATTGAATAGTCTATATAACAAGCGATGTTTTTAATTGAAGTTTTATTTCAGAATTAAGGAGTGGAATCTCGCCAAAGATTATTTGGATTATTCTTCTTCTTCTGCGGGATTTTATAAAACATGTTTCATTGAGATGAATAGAGTCATGTTTCGTAGCCCAGGAACCAAGGCACAGTATCCATCAAACCTCCGATAACTCTTCAAACTGAAATCTCCGTTCCTTCTTTAGCAAAGAACGAGTTAGGGAAAATTTTTTGACACTTTTTTTCAAGGTGATCGAGGAAGTCATCATTGTGATCGGGATCATGATGAGTGATAATAAGTTTTTTCACATTAGCCTGTAACGCTACCTCCACGGCCTGTTCCCAGGTGCAGTGTCCATACCCTTTAAATTTATTTTGGTATTCTTCTGTGGTAAATTGTCCATCGTGGATTAATAAATCAGCATCCTTTGCAAATTCTACTATGGCAGGATCTATTCCATTTACGTACTCAAGATCGGTGCATACCACTAATGAAACTCCCTCATCGTCTAACCTGAAACCATAAGAGCCTCCGAAACGTTTATGAAATTGTGGTATTGATTTTACGAAAGCGCCCTCGATCACCTCCTGATCGCCGTAAGAAAAAAAATCGAATTGTGCCCCCATCTTTTCCATTTGTATCGGAAAATATTCTTCCTGCATTTGCTGTGAAAAAATACCTTTCAGGTCATGCACCTTGCCCCGCCTGCCCAGAGCCAGTATGCCAATTTTTTGATCGGGATTATATGCCGGTAAGAAAAAAGGGAATCCCTGGATGTGATCCCAATGAAAGTGAGAGAAAACAATNTTTATTATATGNTGTTTTAAGCCTTCTTCGATTATTTCTTTTCCTAATTTCCTGATCCCGGTACCTGCATCCAGTATTGCAATCCGGTTCACTTTTTCGCGCAGTATCTTTATACAGGTAGTATTACCTCCATATTTTTCAAATTCTCTGCCACATACAGGCAGCGAGCCACGTACGCCGTAAAATTTTACTTTCACTTTATAAAAAGTTTTACTAAAGATCAACAAAATTTTGAGAAAATCAATCGAAAATAATTTGTTTACAAAAGAAATTTGTAGTCCTCAAATCAGCGTTATAAGCTGCCTGTCCGAATGCTCCCGCTATCCGTAGTATATTTAGATTATAAAATCACTGCTGTCCTGATGTTTCCGCCTCGGCGGACACTTGCAACCCAGAACATTTTATTTTCATCCTTTATCTGAATCCCGTGTTCTTATCTCATGAAACATTTTTAATAATATTTTTAATTCATTCCACACGAGCTATTAAAATAGTAAGGGGACGAGAGTCAATCATCAGCATTTTTTGTACCAATTATTACCGTCATTAATATAGCTGCCAACATTCCCATCTTTCCACCATATCAAAGAATAAACGGTATCAGGCGTTTAGTTCGTTGCTTGTAGGCAGGATAGGTTTGCGGGAATTGCTCAGCCATGAGNCGGTCTTCACGAAAGGAGCTGTAAATAAAATATACGCCGAAGAGGCATAACGGTACCACCCACACCAATCCAACACTGAAAACAGAGCCGAACGAGGCGAGAAGAAACCCTGCATATATTGGATGGCGGACAAAATGGTAAGGTCCGGTTGTTACCAGTTCCGGCTCTTCTTTTAGTGACATGGGCATTCCCCAATTGCGCCCGAGATATATGCGTGCCCAGATAGCCAGTGCAAACCCGGGCAGGCAGAAGATAAGCCCCAGCCAACCCAAGGCGGGGTGTGCCCGGAAATCAAAAAGGTGAAAATGCACACCTTGAAAAGTCCGCAACCGGAAAGAAAAGAAAATGCCCACTACAATGAAAATGCGTGCAGCCATGGCAATACCACGTCCGTTGCGGCGCGCCGTTTTCTTTGCTGTCATAGCTGCAGCCAGCCAATAAATGAAAAAGGCAAGCCAAAGGAACCCGGTAAGGGCAGCAAAAGGATATTTCGTCATAATCTGAATTTGTAATCTGAAATTATGCAATAATTTCCTGACTTCATTATTCCATCAAAAAAAGGATATCAAAAGCCTAACGAATTTTTAATAAAAGCGAACTATAATATCATCTTCAAAGATAAATTTGCGTGTTAGCTTCAACGTTGCAGAAAGAACATTTAAATTGACTCTCATTGGTTCGTGGCACACGAAAAAATTTTCACAAAACTTTCCTGGTTTTTCCGATTCAACGGACAGGTGCAACTCAGTACATTTTATTTTATCTTTTTCTGCATCACGGTTCTAATCTCATTAAATATTTTTTAAAATATTTTTAATTTATTCCACACGAACTATTAAATAAAAAATACAAATAAGCATTATAACTGCATTTACTGCTTTGTAGGAATATCGGTAAATTTGAAAACATTTTATCACATAAGAATCTATGAATAAACCCTTGTATCAGTTTTTTGCAAAAGATCATCATCGGATTGAAGAGTTGTTGAGTAACGCCACTAATCAACCGGGTGAAATTGAGATGAATTATTATCATCAATTTCGGATAGGTTTATTGCGGCACATTAAGATGGAAGAAAAAACCCTTTTCCCCTCAGCAAAAAAGGCAGATAACGCGGTGATGCAGGAACTCCTTCCCAGGTATAAACTCGAACATGGCGCACTGACTGCATTAATGGTGCCCCCACCTACTTTGTCTTTAATAAAAGCGATCAGGTATGTTTTAGAAAAACACGATTTGGCTGAGGAAGAGCCCGGAGGACTCTATGATGTTTGTGAAGCATTGACTCATGAGCAAACGCAGGAGCTTTTAAACCAACTGGCGCAGACTGAAGAAGTGCCGGTACATCCTCCGAATCCCGCGCCCATTGCCATAGAATCTGCCCGGCGCGCATTGGCCAGAGCAGGTTATGATTTTGATGAAATTATCCGGCTACCCTAATTGATAATGATTAATCAACCTTCATTATCTTACCGCAGGCAATCGGTATTGTTACTTGTGCAGGGATGTTCCCAATGGAAGCCACAGATTTAGGTAAGTTCGTACTATCCGGAACTCCGTGGATGTAAAGCACTCTCCGGTCCAAATCAATATCTGAACCTCCAAAGGCTTTTGCAAAAGCTGCCTTGAGTTGCGTCATCGGTATCTTAGTTTCATAATGATAAGAACCATCTGCTCCGGCTTTTGGATAAGTGTCGCTTCCAACATTCATTTCTGCAGGCATTTCATTGAAGGAAACCATCGTTGTGCCGGAAGCTGGTCCTGTTTCAACTACATCTATAATACTATCACCGTTTTTATCGTCTGCTGCAGTAGCACAAGTCGCAGAGCTGTCATTGGCGAAGCCGTGAAAGTGTTGCCAGTGCTCAATACCGGGAGGCGCATTTTTCACATCTATAGTAACGGTCATTGTGTCGTCAGCAATTACAAACCGGGCCTCGCCGCTTGTCTGCAGCCCCGTCACTTTGGAGTTTAAAGGTTGGAGTTGAGATTCATAAACTACTTGCTGATTTTTTTTTGTGCTATTATTGTTGCATCCTATCGCAACTGCCGCAATAATTCCTATTGCCATTATAAAAAAGTGATTGCTCTTCATAATTAATTTAATTTTTGTGTTTTAATAAATAAGTAACCTGGTTAATACATATAAACGTTTTTTAATGTAGTACAAAATATCTCAAAAGGTTGCCAACCTTACCGACTTCATTTCGGTTCAAACATCTATCTTGAAATTGACAATCTTTAACTCCTAAACGACAAATTGAATTACACTGATAGTCTGCACAAGGTGTAATTCCGTAATAATAAATTACTCCTTCGTTTTCACGACTCTCACTTTCCATTCTTCAGGGCCTTTTTCAAGATATTC
>JGI20205J14842_1000381_pt1 | contig 10181 bp, 7 predicted proteins | sample NGESurshal092012_2_FD_14842 | JGI IMG/M metagenome (IMG submission 14842) | reverse complement strand
CAGTCTCATCCGCCGCATAAGCCCCATGATCCCCCTTAGCCCGGCTGACACGGCTGGAGGTGGTCGGGGACGACGTCGCTGGGCATCTGCTGCCGTCCCAGCAGCAGCTCCGGCTCAGCCACGACGTCGTCAAGTCACGGGCGGCCTCCAGCGGATGCGCGCGCCAGCGGATGCGCGGGGCGTTAGGTGTCGATGCGGGCGGGGTCGAGCTCGGCGGCGCCGCCGACGATGAAATCGCGGCGCGGCGCCACCTCGCTGCCCATGAGCAGCTCGAAGATGCCCGTCGCCGCCGCCCCGTCCTCGATCCTGATCCGGCGCAGGGTGCGCTGGCGCGGATCCATGGTGGTCTCGGCCAGCTGGCCGGCGTCCATCTCGCCCAGGCCCTTGTAGCGCTGGGGTGGCTCCTTATAGCGCTGGCCCTTGCGCTCCAGTTCCAGCAGCGACCGGTGCAGCTCGGCATCGGAGTAGGTGTAGAGGTACTTCTGCTGGCCCTTGCGCGGGTTGGTCAGCTCCACCCGGTGCAGCGGCGGCACGGCCGCGAAGACGCGGCCGGCTTCCACCATGGGCCGCATGTACCGGTGGAACAGGGTGAGCAGCAGGGTGCGGATGTGCGCGCCGTCGACGTCGGCGTCGGCCATGAAGATCACTCGCTGGTAGCGCGCCGCGTCCAGGTTGAAGGCATTGCCTGAGCCGGCCCCGAGCACCTGGATGATCGCCGCGCACTCGGCGTTCTTCAGCATGTCGCTCAGCGAGGCCTTCTGCACGTTCAGGATCTTGCCGCGGATGGGCAGTAGCGCCTGGAACTCCGAGTCCCTGGCCAGCTTGGCCGTGCCGAGCGCGGAGTCACCCTCCACGATGAACAGCTCGCTGCGGTCATCGGCCGAGCGGCAGTCCACCAGCTTGGCCGGGAGCGCCGAGTTGGCCAGGGTCGACTTGCGCCGCTGGTTCTCCCGGTGCTCTCGCGCGGCGACCCGGGTCTTGGCCGCGGCGGCGACCTTGTCCAGCACCGCGCGGGCCTGCTGCTTGCTGCCCCGGGCCCGGCCCTCGAGGAACGACCTGAGCTCGGTCGAGATGACCTGGGCCACGATCTTGGCCGCGGCCGGGGTGCCGAGCACCTCCTTGGTCTGGCCCTCGAACTGCGGCTCGGGCAGCCGAACCGCGATCACCGCGGTCAGCCCCTCCAGCACGTCCTCCTTGATGACGGGCTCATCGCCGTTGCGCAGCAGCCTGGTCGCGCGCAGCTGCTCGTTCACCGTCCGGACGATCGCCCGCTCGAACCCGGTGACGTGCGTGCCGCCCTTGGGGGTAGCGATCACGTTGACGAACGACCGGATCGTGGTCTCGTAGCCGCTGTCCCAGCGCAGCGCCACGTCAACGGCCAGCTCGCGCTCGACATCGGTCGGGGTCAGGTGCCCCAGGTCGTCGAGGACGGGCACGGTCTCGGTGAACTGGCCGGAGCCGGTCAGCCGCAGGACGTCGGTGACCGGGCCGCCGGTCGACAGGTGCGCGCAGAACTCACTGATGCCGCCGGCGAACCGGAACTCGGCCTCCCGCGGGCTGGCGCCGTCCGGCCGCTGGGGCGATGCCTCCGAGGCGGCCAGGCCCGCCAGGGCCGCCTCAGCCCGCTCCGCCGCGTCATCGGGCGTCCGGGCGTCCTGATCCCGGTGGTCAGCGATCCGGATGGCCAGGCCGGGAACCAGGTAGGCCGTCTGCCGGGCGCGATCGGCCAGCAGCCCGTAGTGCCAGTCGGCGCCGGGCACGAACACCTGCCGGTCCGGCCAGAACCGGACCCTGGTGCCGGTCAGCGTCTTGGCCACCCGCCGTCCCTTGCGCAGGCCCGAGCCCGGCTGGAAGGGCGCGTCCGGCCCGTCGGCCGCGAACTCGCCGGGCACGCCGCGGCGGAAGCTCGCCGACCACTCGTGGCCGCCGCGGTCCACCTGCACGTCCAGCCGGGCCGACAGGGCGTTGACCACCGAGGCGCCGACGCCGTGCAGGCCGCCGGACGCCGTGTAGGACCCGCCGCCGAACTTCCCGCCCGCGTGCAGGCGCGTCATGACCAGCTCGACGCCGCTCAGGCCGGTCTTCGGCTCCACGTCCACGGGTATGCCGCGGCCGTCGTCCCGGACCTCGGCCGAGCCGTCCGCGTGCAGGATTACCTCGATTCGCGAGCAATGCCCGTTCAGCGACTCATCCACCGCGTTGTCGATGATCTCCCAGAGGCAGTGCAGCAGCCCCCGGCCGTCGGTCGAGCCGATGTACATGCCGGGACGCTTGCGGACAGCCTCCAGGCCCTCCAGCACCGTGAGGTGGCGCGCTGTATAGCCATCCGAGGCACTGGCCTGGCGGGCGGGAGCTGCGCTGACAGCGGTCACGACGAGGGTCTCCTGAGGTGGCGTTGCGGTCGGCCGTCCCGGATCGCCTTCCCGATCCGGCGAGGGCGGCCCTGAGGGCAGACTAGCCGTCCTGGCGGGATGTCCGGTGCCACCACGCCGCCACATAGGTGGCGACCTGGCACAACGGCGGACCTTTCTGGACGGTCACAGACCGTGGCGGCCGGGCTGACTATGTTCGCCTACGGCATACTCACGGTCTCTGGGGGATGACAAGGACCCCGGCCAGGTGTTGTGATGCGGTAAGAGATCACAGTGAGGCCCCCGGCACAGGCGCCAAGGGCCCGAGGCGAGGAGGCGACATGTCCGGAGCTCTAGCCCCTACAAAGCCGCTGACCGCCAGCGACCTGTGCGACCGGTGCGGGGCGTCAGCATACGTACGTGTGCTGCTTCCCGGGTCCGGAGAACTCTTGTTCTGCGCGCACCACAACCGCCAGCACGCTGCTGCGCTGGCCAAGGTCGCGGTCGAGATCCAGGACGAGACAGCACGGCTGGCCGCTAAGCCGGGTAGCGACTCGCGCTGACGAGATGACTTAAGGGGGCCCGGCAATCGCCGGGCCCCCCTAAGTTGTGCCGGTGAGCTGCCCGGCCGGTGAGCTGCCCGGCGGCGGCTCGTCCAAGTCGGCGGTCAGTCCAGGTAATCCCGGAGGACCTGGGACCGGGACGGGTGCCGCAGCTTCGACATGGTCTTGGACTCGATCTGCCGGATCCGCTCCCGGGTGACCCCGTAGACCTTGCCGATCTCATCCAGCGTCTTGGGCTGGCCGTCGGTCAGGCCGAATCGCATCGATACCACGCCGGCCTCGCGCTCGGACAGCGTGTCGAGGACCGAGTGCAGCTGCTCCTGCAGCAAGGTAAAGCTGACCGCCTCGCCCGGCTGGATCGCCTCGGAGTCCTCGATCAGGTCACCGAACTCGCTGTCGCCGTCCTCGCCCAGCGGAGTATGCAGCGAGATCGGCTCCCGGCCGTACTTCTGCACCTCGATGACCTTCTCCGGGGTCATGTCCAGCTCGGCCGCGAGCTCCTCGGGCGTCGGCTCCCGGCCCAGGTCCTGCAGCATCTGCCGCTGCACGCGGGCCAGCTTGTTGATGACCTCGACCATGTGCACGGGAATGCGGATTGTCCGGGCCTGGTCGGCCATGGCCCTGGTAATCGCCTGCCGGATCCACCAGGTCGCGTACGTCGAGAACTTGTAGCCCTTGGTGTAATCGAACTTCTCCACCGCGCGGATCAGCCCCAGGTTCCCCTCCTGGATCAGGTCCAGGAAGACCAGCCCGCGGCCGATGTAGCGCTTGGCGATGGACACGACCAGCCGCAGGTTAGCCTCGATCAGCCGCTGCTTGGCCCGCAGCCCGTCGGCGGCGACCAGGGCCAGCTCGCCCATCAGGACGCCGTTCCCGGCATCGGCGCCGAAGCCGTTCTGCAGCTTCTCATCGGCGAACAGGCCGGCCTCGATGGCCTTGGCCAGCTCGACCTCGTCCTGAGCGGTCAGCAGCGGAACCCGCCCGATCTCCCGCAGGTAGATACGGACCAGGTCGCCGGTCGCGGCGCGGCGGGCCGCGTCGGCCCCGGCGGCGGGGCGGATTTCCTCCACCTCGTCCGGCTGGACCTCGATGACCTCGACGCCCTCGTCGGCCAGCAGCTTGAGGACCTCGTCCACCGCCTGCTGGGGGAAATCGTGTCGCTCGAAGGCCGCGGCGAGCTCGGTCATGGTGATCGTCCCGCGTTCTCGCGCCTGAGCGATCAGATCTGCTACCTGGTCAACACGGGGGGCAGCCGTAACGCTCATGGGGAACAGTCTGCGTCACGAATCGGCCGTTGCGGGGCCTCAATATTGTCACCTTCACGGTAGTGACGCGGCCGGCCCATCGTGTGCATGTCATCACTGCCGCCCGTCCGCTCCGTGACTGCAGCACGCCTGGCCGTTACTGCAGGGCGTCGGCGGCCGGCCCGGACAGCACTTTCCGGCGCTGCTCGAGGGCCACGAGATCACCGAACATGCGGTTGTACTCCGCCTGCTCGGTCACCGGGTTCATCCGCTGCAGCCGCGACTTGACCCGGGCGATGTCGCGGCTCAGCGCCAGCTCCTCCACCCGCGCGAACTGTGCCTCGATGTACCGCGCGTCGGGCTCCCCGTCGGCTCCCGGCGCCCGCACCGGCTCCACGGCAAGCTGAGTGATGAACGCCCGCACCTGGTCGTCAGGTGCCGCGTTGCGCAGCCGCTCGGCCCACTCACGGCCGCCGGCCGCCGACGAGGTGCCGCCGCAGCCGGCCACGATCTCGAACGCCGTGACGTGCAGGGGCGCGGTGAAGCAGCCGGTCCCGAGCGCGTCAAAGGCCGGGCCGCACAGCGCCGGCCGCTGCACGGCCAGCTTCAGCGCCTCGCGCTCCACCTGGATCACCGGGTCGCGCGCGTCATACTCGGCGGTCTCGCCAGCCCGCTGCCGCGGCACGTTCGCGGCCGGGGCGCCCTCGGCCGGGCCGCCGCCGCGGCCGTCGGCGGCAGCGCCGCCGCGGTGATCGGCCATGCGGCCGCGCTGGCCGCCCGCGCCGCGGCCGGCCTGCTGACCGGCGGGCTGGGAGCGGGCATGCTGCCCGACCCGCTCCAGGACGAAGCCCTCGTTCATGATGCCCGTCCACCGGTCCAGGCTGACCGCGTAGAGCTGCCGCAGGCTCCGGTCCTTGATCTTGGCCACGATCGGCGCGGCAGCGTCCAGGGCGGCGAGGCGCCCTTCGGCCGTATTCAGGTCGTGGTCGTCCAGCACGCTGCGGATCGCGAACTCGAACAGCGGCACGCGGCGGGCGATCAGGTCCCGGACCGCCGCGTCACCGCGGGAGATCCGCAAGTCGCAGGGGTCGAGACCGTCCGGCTGCACGGCNACGAAGGTCTGGGTGACGAACTTCTCCTCCAGGCTGAACGCGCGCAGCGCGGCCTTGCGCCCGGCCGCGTCGCCGTCAAAGGTGAAGATCACCTCGCCGCGGAACTGGCTGGCGTCCATCAGCAGCCGGCGCAGGATGGCGACGTGACCCTCGCCGAAGGACGTCCCGCTGGTGGCCACGGCCGTGCCAATGCCCGCCAGGTGGCAGGCCATCACGTCGGTGTAGCCCTCCACGATCACTACCTGGCGGCGCTGGGAGATCTCCCGCCGGGCCAGGTCCGCGCCGTACATCACCGAGCTCTTCTTGAACAGCGGGGTTTCGGGGGTGTTCAGGTACTTCGGGCCGTCGTCGTCGGGCCGCAGCTTGCGGGCGCCGAAGGCGATCACGTCACCGGTCAGGTCGGCGATCGGCCAGATCAGGCGGCCGCGGAACTTGTCGATCAGGCCGCGGCGGCCCTGGCTGGCCAGGCCGCCGGTGAGCAGCTCCTGCTCGGTGAAGCCGCGCCCGCGCAGGTGCCTGGTCAGGGTGTCCCACTCGGCCGGGGCGTACCCGACCCCGAACCGCTCCGCGTCGGCGGCCTCGAAGCCGCGCGATGACAGGAAGTCGCGCCCGGCCAGGGCATCGGCGCTGGCCAGGCGCTCGACATAGTAGTCGGCCGCCGCCCGGTGGGCCTGGATCAGCCGACGCCGCAGCGTCTGCTCCTGGCCNGGGACGTGGCCGCCCTGCTCATAGCGCAGCTCGATGCCGATCCGGGCCGCGAGCCGCTCCACGGCCTCCGCGAAGCCGAGATTGTCGATCTTCTGCACGAAGCGGATGACGTCGCCGCCCTCGGCGCACGAGAAGCAGTACCAGAGGCCGCGCGCGGGAGTCACGTTGAAAGACGGTGTTTTCTCGTCGTGGAACGGGCATAGGCCCTTCAGCGATCCGCCACCCGCGTTACGCAGCTGGAGGTACTCCCCCACCACCTCATCCACGGCCGAGCGCTCGCGAACCAGGGCAATGTCCTCGTCGCGGATCCGGCCTGGCACGTCAGCCCCTCCGCCCCTCGTTCATCATGTCGTCGCGGCGAGTCTAGTCTCGGCCGGGGACATCCGCGCCGGGCTCGCCCCTCCCGGCTGGCGCGATGCTGCGCCGGACTGGCCTGATAGCCTCCCCGGGTGGCCAGCCTGCTCGTGCTCTGGGATGTCGACCAGACCCTCATCAGCGCTAACGGCGCCGGCCGGGCGATCTACGAGGTCGCGTTCCGGGAGATGTTCGGCCGGGAGCTGCCGGCGGCATCGGCCGCGGTGCCCATGGCCGGGCGCACCGACCGCGCGATCGCCCTCGACATCCTGACCGGGGCCGGCATCGCCGACGCCCGGGACCAGATCGACAAGTTCCAGGCCATCCAGGCCGGCCACGCGCCGGCCCTGGCCGACCGGATCAGGGCGCGCGGGCGCGTCCTGCCCGGAGTGCCCGCGGCCCTCGCGGCGGTCGCCCGGGGCCGCCCGGGCGTCCGGGGCCGCCCGGGCGTCCGGGTGATCCAGTCGGTGCTGACCGGCAACGTGCGCTCGATGGCCGACGTGAAGCTGGCCAGCCTCGGGCTGACCCGCCACCTCGACCTGGACGCGGGAGCCTACGGGACCGAGAGCGAGATCCGCGCGGACCTCGTGCCGGTGGCTCAGCGCCACGCTGCGGCCCGCTACGGCGAGGACTTCAGCGGCGCCCGCACGGTGCTGGTCGGGGATACCCCGCTCGACGTGGAGGCCGCCCTGGTGGCAGGAGCGCGGGCGGTGGGCGTGGCTACCGGCGGCTTCAGCGCCGAGGACCTGGCCGAAGCCGGCGCGCACGCGGTCCTCGACGACCTGTCCGACACCGCCCTGGCGCTGCGCGCCATCCTCGGCCCCCCCTAAGCCCGCTCCCCGGCCAGCCTCATGATCACGACCGTTCTGCCGCATATAGCGCGGAGGAACGGTCGCGATCATGAGCGAGGGGGCTCAGCCTGCGAGGTCGGACAGCGGGACGTCAGGGTCGGCCAAGCGGCCGGCGTCCACCGTGGCCTGCGACCTGATCAGCGCCTGGATGTCGTCGTTGACGTCCCAGACGTTGACGTTCATGCCCGCCACCACGGAACCGTTGTCCAGCCAGAACGCGATGAACTCCAGCGACTCCGGGTCGCCCCGGTAGACCACCTGGTCGTAGCCGCCCGGCTCGGGCACTCCGGCCGCCTCCATGCCCAGGTCGTACTGGTCACTGAAGAAGTAGGGCACCCGGTCGTAGGAGACCGCCCGGCCCAGCATGGCCCGGGCCGCGGCGGGGCCGCCGTTCAGCGCGTTGGACCAGTGCTCCACCCGGATCCGGCGGCCGAGCAGCGGGTTGAACGCGTTGGCCACGTCACCCGCGGCGAAGATATCCGGGTCGGAGGTGCGCNGGGACTCATCCGTCAGGACGCCGTTGTCGACCTCCAGCCCGGCCTCGGCCGCCAGGCTGACGTTGGGCGCCGCGCCGATGCCGGCCACGACGATGTCCGCGGGGATCTCGGTGCCGGCCGAGGTCAGCACCTGGCGGACCGAGCCGCGCGCCTCGCCGGCCGACCCGGCGCCGCGACTGACATCGCCGCGCAGCTCACTGATGGCCTCGCCCAGCCGGAACGTGACACCGTGACTGCGATGCAGGCCGGCGAAGACCTCGCCCACCTCGGGCCCCACCCACCGGTAAAGCGGCGCGGGGTCGGGCTCCACGACCGTGACCTCGCAGCCAGCCAGCCGGGCGGCCGCGGCTACCTCCAGGCCGATCCAGCCCGCTCCGGCGATGACCACGTGCCGGCCGCCCTGCAGCGCGGCCGACAGCGCCTCGCTGTCGCCGATGGTCCGCAGGTACAGCAGGCCGGCCAGGTCGGCGCCGGGCACCGCCAGCCGCCGGGCCGAGGCGCCCGTGGTGAGCAGCAGCCTGGCGTAGTCCACTGATGAGCCGTCTTCCAGCCGTACCTGGCGAGCAGCCCGGTCGATGGACGTCACCCGGGTCCCCAGGCGCAGGTCGACGTCGTGCTCGGCGTACCAGCCAGGCTCATGGACGAAGGCCGACTCGCGGCCGGCCTTGCCCAGCAGGAGATCCTTGGACAGCGGCGGCCGCTCGTACGGGCGCTCAGGCTCGGCGCCGAGGAGCACGATCGCGCCGTCGAAGCCCTCCCCGCGCAGCGTCTCCGCCGCCTTCGCGCCGGCCAGGCTGGCCCCGACGATCACATAGGTCTGCGCTGCGGGCATGGGGCGATCCTTTCCTGGCGGTGAGCGTCACCGAGAACGTCACGGCCTACGTTAGCGGCGCTGGATGGCCCGGCTCATCCCCCAGCGGCGCCCGCCCCAGCGGCGCCCGCCCCAGCGGCTCACCGCCCAGCGGCGCATGGACCAGCCGCCGGTGCCAGGACATGGCCGAGGTATCGGTGAGCGAGGCGATCTGGTCGATCACGACCCGGCACCGCTCCTCGTCGCCCGCCGCGCCCTCGAACGCCGCCCCGAACATCGGATCCAGCGTGGCCGGCGCCCCCGACAGCACGGCCCGGGCCAGCTCGGTGATGACCTCGCGCTCACGCTCCTGGGCCGCCGCCGCGCCGGGGCGGCTCATGACGTAGTGCGCCGTCACGCCCTTCAGCAGCGCGCACTCCAGCCGCTGCTGGCGCGGGACCACCAGGTCGGCCGCGTACCGGGTGACCGGCGGCTGGCCGGGCCGCCGGGTGGCCTGCTCGGCGGCGCCGCAGAACCGGCCGATCAGCTCGCTGGTCAGGTGCTTGACCGCCGCGGCCGCCTGCGGGCCGCCATCGAAGCGCCGCGGCCAGAAGTCGAGCTGCAGCAGGCTGGCGAACACCTCGCTCAGCTCGCCGACGGTGGCCGAGCCCGGCGCGCAGTAGGTGGCCAGGGTCAGCTCGGCCACCGGCTCGCGCTCGGCCGGGTCGCGCAGCTGCGCCAGCCGGATCAGGCCGGCGTGCAGCCCGTCCTCGAGGTCGTGCACCGAGTAGGCCACATCGTCGGCCCAGTCCATGACCTGCGCTTCGAGGCAGGGCCGCCCCGCCGGGGCGCCGTCGCGGATCCAGTCGAACACCGCCGCGTCGTCGGCGTAGGCCCCGTACTTCCGCGGCGCGGTCTCGACGCCGCCGGGCTCATCACCACCGTGCTCATCACCACTAGGCTCATCACCACTAGGCGCCAGCCACGGGTACTTGAGGGTGGCGTCCAGCGTCGCGCGGGTCAGGTTGAGGCCGGCGCCGGGCACCTTGGCCTCCAGGCGGGTGAGCAGCCGCAGGCTCTGGGCGTTGCCCTCGAAGCCGCCGCAGCCCGCGGCCAGCTCCGCGAGGGCGGACTCGCCATTGTGGCCGAACGGGGGATGTCCCAGGTCATGGGCCAGGCAGGCCGCATCTACCAGGTCCGGGTCACAGCCCAGGGCCGCGCCCAGCTCGCGGCCGATCTGCGCGCACTCCAGCGAGTGCGTCAGCCGGGTCCGCGGAAAATCGTCCCAGCCGACCGCGACCACCTGCGTCTTGGCCGCCAGGCGGCGCAGCGCCGCGCTGTGCAGCACGCGGGCGCGGTCCCGGATGAAGGGACCGCGCCCGGAGCTGCGCGCATGCTTCGACGGCTCTGCTGCCCACCGCGCCGCTGCCGGGCCGTCGTAGCCGGGGGTCACCGGCTGTCGCTACCCCCCGCCGCTTCTGCGGCTGCCGCCCGGCCGGCCTCGAGCCGGGCCACCGGCACCCGGAACGGCGAGCAGGACACGTAGTCCAGCCCGGCCGAGTGGAAGAAGTGCACCGACTCGGGGTCCCCGCCGTGCTCGCCGCAGACGCCGATCTTGAGGTCGGGGCGAGCCTGGCGGCCCTCCTCGACGGCGATCCGCACCAGCCGGCCGACGCCCTCGGTGTCCAGCGTCTCGAACGGGGAGACGCCG
>JGI20205J14842_1000374_pt1 | contig 10307 bp, 13 predicted proteins | sample NGESurshal092012_2_FD_14842 | JGI IMG/M metagenome (IMG submission 14842) | reverse complement strand
CAGCCCGCCGCCTGACCCGCCTACTCCGGGAACCCGGCTCCGCTGACGCTCCGCCGGGCGCTGCCGCACGCCCGGTAACTCACCAATTTTCGGATTAGCAGCCGGTCGCAGGTTCGAGTCCTGCCAGGCGCGCCAGCCAAAACACCAGATTCCAAGATCACCAAGAGCGGATTGACACCCACCATTGACACCAGTTTGGGGGCGATCAAAGGCCGGCCTGGTCGCTGCTACCCGGGCCAGAAGCCGCACGGCGCCGGACGTCTCGGCGCGCAATGTATGCAGAAGCGGTGGTGCAGATGCCGCCCAGCATGACGAGCGCGAAGATCACCCAAGACTGTTCCTGGTGCAGTGCAATCGTCATGGGCAGTCCAACTGCCAAGAACACCAGGTAGATGCCGGTGACCAGATACGCCCACCGCGAAGTCCCCGGCTTCCGGGATCTAAGGGCCATGGCCTCGGCTGCACCCCTGAGCGCCGTTTTACTCGTCATGGCTTGGCTTCATCGCGACCGCCGAGGGCGTCACTGATCCTGCCGAGGGCGTCCCGGTGGGCCTGCTTGTCCTCGTGGGAGTAGATCTCCAGGGTCACCGCGAGCCGTGAGTGCCCCAGGATGAGCTGGGCGTCGCGGGTCGGAACGCGCAGGTTCTTGAGCAGCGTCGCGGTGGTGTGCCGCAGGTGGTGGACCTGATTGACGGGACATCCACCAACCTGCGCCGGGTCCCGCTCGACGACGACGGCATCAGTCACGGGGCGCGGTCATGATTCCAGCGGCCGCCCGTCACCATCCAGCGCCTGGACGAAGTCGAGGCTGGCTATCCCCGGCAGCAGGGCGGCAAAGTAAGTCACGCCCAGGGCGGCGTCAGCTCCGACGGGCAGCAGGTCATGCCAGTCTCCTGTCGGCGACTGACACCGCAGCCGCCGCACTCGCGGGTCCGCCCGGACAATGACCCGGAGCGGCCCCTGATCCGCCCGTCCCGTGTAGCCGTTGAGCAACTGGCCGGCATAAAGAACCGGGCCGCCCATCCCGCCTTCGTCACGGTGACCGTCAGGGTGGACCGTTTCCAGGAAGGTGTAGTAGTCCGCCGCCGAGCCGCCACCCCTCAGGTACCAGCGCTCGCCGCCAGGTCCCTCCCCCTGGACAATAACCGTCAGCTCCGGCATCGGCATGTAGCGATCACTCCCTTGGTCACTCGTGAACCTGAACCTGCGGTGTCTCCGTATGGGGAGGTGTCCCCGGACGGGGAGATGAGTCATCGGAGGCGGATCTGCCCCGCCCGGACCAGCAGTAGCGCGGACGCCAGCCGAGCGTGGTGGCCGCGACCGAGCAGTCGACCAGCGCGCTCCAGGGGTCTGCCCGGTAGCGCGCCGGGTCCGCGACGGGGGACGCCGGGTGCGAGGCGGGCGACGAGGTCCAGGCTGGACGCGGTGGCGGAGATGTCGGCCGCGCACAGCAAGGCCCGGTGCTGCCCGGCCAGCGGAACGGTGAGTGCGAGCTGCACCCCCGCGGCGACGTCCCGCACGTCCACGAACGCCCCGTACTCCCAGAATGGCTCCCACTCCGACCTGGGCTCAGCCCGCCGCTGCTCCTCGATTCGCTGATACCGGCCCGGGTCCCAGACGGCCACCGGGCGCAGCGACACGCTCGCGATGCCGGTGCGGGCCGTGAAGCCTGCGCACAGGTCTTCGGCCAGGCACTTGGACAGGCCGTAAGCGCGCATCGCCCGGCGCGGATGGGCGTCATCGACCGGAAAGTAATCAGGAAGCCGCTCGCCCTCGGCAATCCCGAGAGCCTGGGCACTGGAGAAGTGGATCACCCGGGTCGCGCCGGCGGCTTCGGCGGCCAGTAGCACGTGCCAGGTGCCGAGCACGTTGACCGCCATGATCTGCTCCGGGCTGCCCGCCGTGTCGTGCGCGAGCGCCCCGAGATGCACGATCGCGCCGCAGCCCGCCGCCGCGCGCCTGACCGCGGCGAGGTCCAGAAGATCCGGGCCGTCGGCGCGATCAAAGCCGATCACCTCGTGACCGAGGCGCTCCAGGTGGCCGGCGACCGGGACGCCCGCGCTGCCGCGGTGGCCGGTGACGAGAATGGGCATGCCACCATGATCTCCCCGCTTACTGGCCCACTCTCCCGTCGATGCGCTCGCGCAGGAAGTCGGCATGGCCGTTGTGCCGGGCGTACTCCTCGATCATGTGCACCAGCACCTCGCGCAGCGCCATCGGCCCCTCGGGGCGGATGCCGGCCACGTCGAGATCGGGCGCCTGAGCCACGAACCGCTCGGCGAACGCGACCTCGGCCCGCCAGGTAGCCCAGGCGTCCGCGACTACCTCGGGGTCGGCCACGGCTCCGTTGAAGTCCCCGTCGGGATCGTCGCCGGCCCGGTAGTGCCGCGGCCCCTGCTGGCCGGCCATCACCTGCCGGAACCAGTGCTGCTCCACCCCGGCCAGATGGCGCAGCAGCCCGAGCAGCGACAGGTTGGACGGCGGCACCGAGCGCCGGGCCATGCCGTCCGCGTCGAGCCCGGAGCACTTCATGTCCAGGGTCAGCCGCTGGTCGCGCAGGTAGCCGACGAGCGTGGCGCGCTCGCCCTCGAAGCCGCCGTCGGTCCGCGGGTCTTCATCGGGGCCGACAAACATGTCCCACCACCCGAAGCTCCGGGCGGGCTGCTGATCCTCGACATCGGGCATGCCCACCAGCTTGGACGATCCGCGCGGCGCCGCGCCACGAGTTTTCGCGGTCGGCATGCCGGGATCGCTCGCCCGGGCCGGACGGCAAAGATCTCGGGAAATGCGCTTCTGCGCTGTCGGCGGCGCGGGGTACTCTGCCGATAGTGGCAGCGCACAGCCTGCCCGCTTCCGAGCTGCCGAGCTGCCGGCGGCCCGCGCCGTGGTGGCGACGAGGACAAGGGTCGATGACTCGCGTGCATTCTCCGGTCCGGTTCATTTCGCCTGGGCGGGCAGTCGCGGGCGGTCCCGCCGGGAAGAAAATGATCATGACTCAGTACAAGGCCCGGAAGACCGCCATCCGCCGTCGCATGGCGGCGACCGGCGAGCCCTACAGCGTGGCGAGCAACGCCATCACGGCCGGCCCGGTCACGCCGGACCCAGAATTCACAGAAGTAACGCCCTCCGAGGACTACGCGGCCCGTTACGCGCGCGAGGCCGGCGAGGCGGGAGTTCCCGCGGCCGAACTCCGCGCCCGGCTGGCGACAGCCAGGGCACAGGAGCAGGCCGACCGGGCCCAGGAAGCCGCCGACCGGGCCCGGGCGCGGGCCGACCAGGCGGAGGACGCGGCGCACCGCGCCGAGAGCCGGGCCGCCCAGGCTTACGACGAGGCCGAGGGGGCCGACGAGACCGGCGGCCCGCGGCAGCGGGAGCAAGCGCAGGAGCGGGCCTATCGGGCCCAGAGCGCCGCCGAGGCGGCGCGCGAAGAAGCCGACGCCGCGCACGAGGATGCGGAGGAGGCGGAGGACCGGGCCGACGAAGCCCGGGACCGGGTCGAGGAGGTCCAGCAACTGCTCGAGGAGGCGCTGGAGCTGGCCGACGAGGCGCTGGAGCTGGCCGACGAGGCACGAGAGAACGCCGCTGGCCACCGGGACGAGCCGTGGCCGGGCCTGCCGCGGCTGCCCCGGCCGCCTCGCCCTCCGCGGCCGCCCCGGCCCTCCCGCCTGCCCCGGCGCTGGTGACCGCGGGGGCTCGACTGGGCGGCCGCTGATCTGCCTTACTGGATGCCATGCCACGTGCCAGTGAGCTGACGCGACGAGTGAAGATCCTCAGTGCCAGGTGGATCCCGGGCGCCGCAGGCGAGGATGAGCGCTTGAGGGATCCGCTGTGGCTCGCCTAGCCGAGGTCGCGGCCGGCGTCCTGGTCGCGACTAGCGACCTCTACCTGACCACGACGACGGTGGTCGTCGGACCGGACGGCGGGTGCCTCGTCATCGATCCGGCGGTCACCGTCCCTGACCTGGCCGCGCTCGCCGCCGAGCTGGCCGAGCGCAGGCTGCGGCCATGGGCGGCCTGGGCCACGCATCCGCACTGGGATCACGTGCTGTGGAGCCGCGACCTCGGGGAGGCGCCGCGATACGCCGCGCCGCGCGCCGTGGCTGCCGCGCGGGACGACCGGGCCGCCCTGCTGCGGGCGCTGACGGAGGAAGCTCCCGGCCATGACCTGGAGCTGGTCGGCCGCCTCACCGCCCTGGCGGCCGGCGCCGGCGCCATCCCCTGGAATGGCCCGGCCGCGCAGGTGATCATTCATGACGGCCACGCGCCCGGTCACGGCGCCGTCTTCCTGCCCGGCACCGGCACGCTGGTGGCCGGCGACATGTGCTCCGACATCGAGATTCCGCTGCTGGACGCCCAGGCGGCCGGCCCGGTCGGCGATTACCGCACCGGACTGGAACGGCTGGCCGCGGTGCCCGGCGTGCGCCAGGTCATACCCGGCCACGGACACATCGGAGACGTCACGGAGTTCCGCCGCCGGCTCGCGGCGGATACCGGGTACCTGGATGCCCTGGAGCGGCGCCAGCCCTTCGAGGACCCGAGGCTGACCGAGAACTGGCTCCGAGCCGAGCACGATGCGCAAGTACGGCTCGCCAGCGGCTGACCTCTTAGCAGGCGCTGATTCGCCGGGCCTCCGTCAACAGCCTCGCTGCGATCCCCACGGCGCCGACTATGCTTGAGTTGCTACAGTTGTCGCATGAATGCTACACTCGTACTATGACGGCCATCCCAGCTCGCGATCTCCGAAATCACACTGCCGAGATTCTCCGGCGCGTGGAGGCAGGAGAGGAACTTGAAGTCCTGAGGGACAATCGACCAGTAGCGAAGATTATCCCGCTCTCTCGCCGACGGCAGTGGCTGCCGGCCACAGAGATCGGTGGCGAGCTTCTGCGCCTCGGAGCGGATACCACCGGCCTGTCCGAGGAGCTGCGGGCGACCCTAACCGAGACGACCGACGATCTTCCGTGGTAATCCTTCAACGGGCTCTGGCTGATACCTCGGTTTTCATCGGCCTTGAGGCCGCACGATTCGACCTCGATCGTTTCACGGACTTCGAATGGGGTGTTTCAGCTGTCACTCTAGGTGAGTTGCGGCTCGGAGTGCTGCAAGCCCAGGGTGCGGAAGCTGCTTCCCGCAGGCTATCGACCTATCAGCTCGCTCAGCGGTTTGAGGCGCTCCCGGTGGACGAGACGGTTTCTGACGCGTGGGCCCTGCTGATCTCGCGACTCCGTGCGGAGGGACGTAAGGCACCGATAAACGACAGCTGGATCGCCGCTACCGCCCTTGCCCATGGCGTTCCAATCGTGACTCAGGATTCTGACTACGACGCCATGCCTGATATTCAGGTCATCAGGATCTGATCTCTGTGGTTTTTAACGACCGTGCTGAGCAGCTGCCGGCTGGCCGAACTCGCCAGGTTCATGAGCTGTCAGCTCGGCCGGTGCGGGGTGGCTTCACCGGGTTCGGGACTAGGGTCGTGGCCGAGTTCGGCCCGCAGGGCCTGCATAGACTGCTGGACTTCCGCCGCGATCTCGGCCGTAGCGACTGGGGATGACTCCAGCTTCTCGGCAAGGTTGCCGGACAGGGTGCCGCTGAACAGGTGGCTATCCACGCGGATCGGAGCGCCGGCGGCCAGGGCCAGATTCACGGCGTCGCTGGGCCGTGAATCGACCTCGCGCGGGCCGTCTGGACCCTGAACGATCACCGCCGCGTAGGACACCGAGTTGGTCAGCCGCGTGATCCTGACCTCGGTGAGCCCGGAGCCGGCCGCCTGCAGCAGGCTGGCGGTCAGTTTGATAGGTGAAAGGGCGCGGGAACTCGACCGACTCCAGGGCCAGGGCGAGGGCCGTGGCCTCGGGAAGACCGATCCAGATCGGCAGCCGCCGCTCGCCCTCGCGTTCCTGCACAATGATGTAGGTCGGCTCAGCGTCATCCTCGCCTCCGGCTCGGCGTACCTCGGCGACCGTGACCTCGATCCATTGAGCTGCGTCCGGCGCTGTTGTCATAACGGGTCCCTCCGGGATATCGATGATCTGGGCGAGCCTGGGGGCCAGGGCGCCCCGTGCCTGGTGCAGCCTTGATTTCACCGCACCGACGGAAATACCGAGCTCAGCTGCCACTTCGCGATGGCTGAGGCCATGCAGGTAGAACAGGTGCACGGCGCTCCGCTGGCCGCAGGGCAGGGCCGCGACGGCCCGGCGGACCCGGCCGGCGACGTCCGCGGCTTCCGCAGCCTCGGCCGGCCCGGGCGTGCTGCAGGCGGGATCCGCCACTACCCCGAGGACCTCCCTGCGCACCTGCCGCAGCCACCGCCGGGCCACGTTCAGCGCGATGCCGCAGAACCAGGCGCCGAACCGGTCGGGGACCGGAACCGGCCCAGGTCGGTCATCGCGGCGACGGCTGCCTCCTGGGCGGCGTATCGGGCCAGGTCCGGCGATCCCAGAACTCGCTCGGCCAGGAAGACGGCCGTGTCCCAGTGCCGGCTCACCAGTTCGGCGAGCGGTTCTCTGGCGCCGCGCAGGGCATCCTGCACCAGATCGGCATGTGACGCTCCAGGATCCTGGCTGCGGCTCACATCTCATAGTGCCCGCAGAGCCCCCGCGGGTTAGTCCGCACCGTCTCCGGCTCAGGGAGCGCGACCGGCCCCGGCAGCAAGTCGGGAGCCGCTAGGCTGGTCCTGCCCCTTTCAGCCCCAGAGGCAGGATGAATGACCGAACCCACTGTCGACATGGCCATCGCCAATTCAGCCGAGCTAGACGAGACCGAGAGCAAGAAGATCGCTCGCGGTTTGCTGATACGCGTACTCGGCCCGGCTGCCGATGCCATTAACGAGGCACTGAGCCGTTACACGTCTTACCGGGTGGGCAATGTCGGCGCGATTATCGAGCGCGCGGATGCCAAGTCCCGCGACAGCGTAGAGAGCCGTAAAGTTGTCAATCCCCGGGTGGCGCACGTGCTGCTGGAGGACGGCTCGTACTGCGATGACGACCTCATGATCGACTATTTGGGCGGGGTGCTCGCGGGCAGCCGGACTCCGCACGGGCGAGACGACCGGGCCGTCGCCTGGTCACACGTGGTCACCAGCCTCAGCACGCTCGAGGTGCGAGCCCATTACTTGCTGTACCGGGAATGGGCCGCCCGCCTGCATGGCCTGGCTGACCTGAACCTGGGCGTTTCCGCGGACCGTTACCGGGCGACCATGGACCTCGACCTGGGCGAATTCCTGCCCCTCCTGATTGAGGGAATCGAGGTGCCCGTCCAGGATGCCCTCGGTCATGCGATCCCCGGCCTGATCAGGGTCGGGCTCCTGGAAAATGAGTATTACATCGGGCCGCGCGAGAATACGGGTGAGCCTGACGCGAGATTTGAGCACCTGCTGCGCGTGATGCCGTCGGTGATCGGCCTGGAGCTGTACGGCTGGGCGCAGGGGCTTTCCGGCTTGTCGCCGGGTGACTTTCCCGCCAAGGTGACCGCGTTCGAGCTGGAGGAGGCCATCCCCCGTCTCACCGGCGTGCTGCTGCCCAACCTTCCGGCCCCGGCCGCGGCCTAGGCCCCCGGCCGATGGCAGGTCGCTCCGCCGGCCTGGCCCTGGACTAGCCGAGGAAGGCGGCCAGCTCCTGGTTGAGCCGGTCCGGGCTGGTGGCGGGCAGGGAGTGGTGCGAGGCGCCGGGGAGCACGCCGACGGTAACGTGCGGCAGCAGCCGCTCCGCGCTGGCCCCGACCCGGCGGATGTCATGGGCCTTGCTCTCGGCGGCCAGCAGCACCAGGGCAGGCACGCTCATCGCCTGCAGCTCCGCGGGCTTCGGCCGCCGGGGCATGACGATCTTCGACCCGCGGAACTCAGCGCCGCCGCACGCCAGGGCCAGCGACAGCGGCTCGAGCGGCATGCCGCCAGCCTCCCATTCCAGGAAGCCGCGGGCCCGGTCCGCGCCCGGCCGGGCGAGCACCGGCACGGCCCGCAGCCGGTAGCTCAGCCGCAGCCCGGCAAAGCAGCTGGTCGGGTCGGGCAGCGCGAGCCGGGTCACCCGGACCGGGCTATGCCGGGCGTAGCTGAGCGCCAGCCACGCGCCGTAGGAGTGCCCGCAGAAGGCTGCGGCAGCCAGGCCGAGCTCCGGGCCAGCTCGCTCGCGTCGGCTTCCATCAGCGACCTCCCCGCACTCCGGGATAACGGATTCTCTCGCTAGACGATACTCTCGCTGAGCGAGAGAAAGAGGCGTGATGCCAGACGACGATCGGGACCTGCAGCTGTTTCACCGCCTGCGCCGCCTGTCGGTGGAGCTGGAGCTGTCCCGGGCCGAGTTCGCCCGGCAGCACGGCCTGCACCCGACCGACCTGCGGGCCCTGATCCAGCTGCTGGACGCGGCGCGCGCCGGGCACCGGGCCACCCCCGGCTGGCTGGGCCAGCAGCTTGGCCTCAACTCGGCCGGGACCACGACGCTCATCGACCGGCTGGAGCGCCTCGGCCTTGTCAGCCGGGAGCGGGACACCACCGACCGGCGGAAGGTCTTCCTGGCGGTGACCCCCGAGGCCGAGAGGCTCGGCTGGTCCTTCTTCGGGCCCCTGATCCACGCCGCCGTGGCCGGGATGGGGTCGTTCACCGACGCCGAGCTGACGACCGTCCGGCGGTTCCTCGACACCATGGCCGACATCGCCGTCGCGCAGCGGCCCCCGCATAGGGGCGCGATCCCCGGGTAAGGCAGTTTCTATGGAATATCGCACCATGGGACGCAGCGGCTGCGCAGTGTCGGCCTATTGCCTGGGCACGATGACGTTCGGATCGGAGACCGACGAGGCGGGCTCGCACCAGCAGCTCGACCTCTTCCTCGAGGCGGGCGGCACGTTCGTCGATACGGCCGACGTCTACGGTCACGGCGTCTCGGAAGAAATCATCGGGCACTGGTTCGCCAGCCGCCCGCCCGACGTCACCGAGCCAGTCGTGCTGGCCACCAAGGGCCGTTTCCCGATCCACAGTGACCCCAACGGAGCCGGCCTGTCGACCCGGCACCTGACCCGCGCGCTGGATGCCTCGCTGCGGCGGCTCGGGCTGGACGCGGTTGACCTCTACCAGGCCCACGCGTTCGACCCGTATACGCCGCTGGAGGAGACCCTGCGCACGTTCGACGGGTTCATCCGGGCCGGCAAGATCCGCTACTACGGCCTGTCCAACTTCACCGGCTGGCAGCTCACCAAGGCGGTCCACCTGGCCCGGGAGCTGAACCTGGCCGAGCCGGTCACGCTGCAGCCGCAGTACAGCCTGCTGGTCCGCGAAATTGAGTGGGAGATCGTGCCCGCCGCGCTGGATGCCGGGCTGGGGCTGCTGCCGTGGAGCCCGCTCGGCGGCGGCTGGCTGTCAGGCAAGTACCAGCGCGACCAGCGCCCGTCCGGGGCGACCCGCCTCGGCGAGGACCCGAACCGGGGCATGGAGGCGTTCGACCGGCGCGGCACCGACCACACCTGGCAGGTGATCGACGCGGTGCAGAAGATCGCCGAGGAACGCGGCGTCTCGATGGCGCAGGTCGCGCTGGCCTGGGTCACCGCGCGGCCGGGCGTTACCACCACGATTCTCGGCGCGCGCACCACCGAGCAGCTGGCCGACAACCTCAAGGCAGCGGACTTGCACCTCACCGCCGAGGAGATGGCAGCGCTGGATGCCGCCAGCGACCCGCGGCCCGTCGACTACCCCTACGGCGAGATGGGAGTGGACCAGCGCAGCCGACAGCTGGCAGGCACCCGGTAGCCGGTAGCCGGTAGCCGGTAGCCGGTAGCCGGTAGCCGGTAGCCGGTAGCCGGTAGCCGGTCTCGCCTGGCCCGGTCGCAATATCTGCTCGACACCCGGCGGCGGGTGCGCTGGAATCGGAGCTTGTGGACGAGCACGAGGCTGGGACCGAGCTGGGCGCAGAGCTGGGTGGCACCGAGCTGGGTGACGCTTTCCACCAGGACCTGGTCGGGCCGCTGATCCGGCGGGAGCTGCCCCGGCTGCGCTACGCGGCCGCCCGGCTGGGCTCGGGGTCCGACGTGCTCGGCCTGGACGACGCCACCAGCCGCGACCACGACTGGGGACTGCGCCTGACGGTGCTGGTCGACGAGGCCGACCGGGGCGCCGTGCGCCCGCTGACCCAGTTGCTGGATCGCGGCCTCCCAGAGCAGTTCCGCGGGCGGCCGGTCCGGTTCGTGACCACCTGGGACGCCGCTGTGTCGCACCGGGTGGAGGTGGCCACGGTCGCGGACTTCGCCGTCAGCCGGCTTGGCGTCAACCCGCTCGGCGCAGGCCCGCCGGCGGACCCCGCGGGCCTGTCCAGCCTAGACTGGCTC
>JGI20205J14842_1000373_pt1 | contig 10318 bp, 7 predicted proteins | sample NGESurshal092012_2_FD_14842 | JGI IMG/M metagenome (IMG submission 14842) | reverse complement strand
GTAATGATCAGTAGCGATTGTACCATGGCAAAGCCGGAAAAAATTGCTCCAGCCACAAAATACGGAGGGAATATGGTAGTATGCCATCCTGGAATTACAGAAGTGGCAAAGTCAAAAGATACTATAGTATGTACTGACAATACAAGAGGAGTAGCCAGTCCTGCTAAAACCAATGCAAGGCTTTCCTGCCGTTGCCAATGTTTAGTACTTCCGGTCCAGCCGAAAGAAGTGAGACCATAAAACATTTTCCTGAATTTGGTTTTTGCCCTATCTCTGATAGTCGCCAGATCGGGTAATAAACCTGTGTACCAAAAAAGTACGGAAACTGTAAAATAAGTAGATACTGCAAATACATCCCACAAAAGAGCTGAATTAAAATTGGGCCAAACCGGTCCGCGCGTATTAGGATAAGGCAAAATAAAGAAGCCATCCCAAACGCGCCCCATGTGAAAAATCGGGAACATACCTGCGCACATTACCGCAAAGATGGTCATAGCTTCAGCGGCCCTGTTTACGCCTGTTCTCCATTTTTGCCCAAACAATAAAAGGATAGCAGAGATTAGGGTTCCTGCATGCCCGATTCCAATCCACCAAACAAAGTTGGTAATATCCCAACCCCATCCTACAGTACGGGTAATATTCCACTGGCCGATACCATAATCTACTTCCCTGTAAACAGAATACACCCCAAAAGCCAAAAGCAACAAAGCTATGGAAAGCCCAATCCACCAAAGCCTTGTCGGCTTGGTTTCAATAGGACCAATAATATCTTCAGTTACCTGGTGATAATTTTTATCACCATCAATCAATGGTTCCCGGAGTTGCGATTCGTATTTTAATAATGACATACTCTATTTAGTTTTTTGATACAATCTGTATCTGTAAACTTATTATTTTATCGGTTCAGTTATACTTTTTCTGTTGTGCTTCCTACTTTCCGTTTTGTGTTTCTTACTTTAGTAAGATAATTTACATTAGGAAGTACATGTAATTGCTCTAAAACATAAAATTTCCTGTTTACCTGTTCTTCAAATCTAAGTTTGGCAATTTTACTTTCTTTATCTTTTACATTTCCAAATTCAATAGCGTGAGTAGGGCAAGCCTGCATACAAGCAGTTTTTACTTCCTGATCTTTCAACACCCTATCTTCTTTTTTAGCGTTTAACTTACCTTGCTGCAAACGTTGAATACACATACTGCACTTCTCCATAACCCCTCTGGCACGTACGGTTACATCCGGGTTAAGCACCATTCGTGTAAGGTCCTGATCAAGATTCATGGTGGTAGCCGATATAATTCCACGTTGATTATCAGGGAAACTATCAGCACCATTCCAATCAGCCCAGTTGAACCTACGCACTTTAAAGGGACAATTGTTCATGCAATATTTGGTGCCGATACAACGGTTGTATATCATCTGATTAATGCCTTCACTGCTATGGTTGGTCGCTGAAACGGGACATACGTTCTCGCAAGGAGCATTATCACACTGCTGACAAAGCATAGGTTGAAAAACAATATCCGGTTTTTGAGGATCACCTGTAAAATAACGGTCTATTCGAATCCATTGCATATCATGAAACCTGGAAACTTCATATTTACCAACTGTAGAAATATTATTTTCTGCTACGCATGCAATAGTACAAGCTGAGCATCCAATACAAGTATTCAAATCAATACTCATTCCCCATTTTATTCCTGGCCGGGCAAAGGTGGGATAGAGCGTTGCATCCCTTGTAAAATTTTCACCAAATTGCTTCAGTTCTTCTTCTTCCTCTCTGTTTAATTCACCAGGATCAGAAACAAATTCTTCAAGCGTAACTTCCCTAACTACGGGACGGCCTTCTGTTATACTATGAGTTTGAGAAGCGGCAATTTTAAAGGTCTTTCCTGTACTTTCAATGGTAACCGGAACTTCATAAGTAATGTTATTACCATTAAAAAAAGTGAAAGGATACATATTTTGACCTACTCCATCTGCGGCTGGTCCTATAAATTCACTTGTATTGGATTTATCTTCGCTTTGTCTTCCATAACCAAGGGCCACAGCTATTACATCCGGATGAGTGCCCGGAATGATCATAACAGGAAGTTCAATAGTCTTGCCATTTGAAGTAAGCTTCACCACAGGCTTTTCAGGATGCATTTCAAATTTATCTCCCTGGTTGGCATTAAAAATATCAATGTCAAATAATTTTTTACCCAATTCAGGAGATACCATTACGTAATTATCCCAGGTTACTTTACCAACTGGATCGCTGGCCTCCTGAAGCCATGCATTGCTGGCGCGCGAACCCGTGCCGATGGTAACTTTCTGATACAAAACCAACTCTTTGTCCCCGCCTTTTATTGAACCGATTTTAGCGGCTGCATCAGCAACATTGCCTGTAAAAGCAGCAGTACCCAGTATAACAGGTTTACCAGCTAATGATCTTGTTGTATCAGTAGCAACAGCTTTAGGAGTTATATAGCCAACCGAATCTTTTGTATCAGAAGAGGCAAGCGCAACAGCATCACCGGATGTGAGATCAGAAGTATTTACAAAAATGGGTTGGGTTTTCAGCTTTGAATTTTCCAAAACACCATCCTGCAAAAATCTTTCATAGTTATCAAGACCACCCAGCTTACTAGTCCAGAATTTTCTGAAATAGGTTTCATAATCATCAGGATTTCCTGTAAGTTTTAATAAGGATGATTCAAACTGTCTTGTCTTGAATAACGGATGAATGATAGGCTGAATAACACTTACATAACCTGTCTGAGGTTCTGAATCTCCCCAGCTTTCTAACCAGTGATGAGATGGAATAATGTATTTACACAGTTCTGTAGTCTCATCCATTTTTTCACTAAATGAAAGAGTGAAAGGACATTTTTTTACACCTGCTGCAAATTTTTGTGAATCAAAATAACTGTAAACCGGATTAGCACCATACACCAGGAGGGCGCCTACATTTCCTGAATTCAGATCCTGGGTAAGTGTTACCATATCTGAATCCAAACCCTGGCGATAATTTACAGGAGTATCCCAATCTATGGTTTTTCCGACTGCTCCTATTTCCTCGTTTATTGCGTTTACAATTAATTGAATATTGGCATCATTACTACCACATACTACTAACGCTGCTCCTTTATTTGCCATTAATTCGGCTGCAGTTTTTTTGACCCCATCAGCCAGGTCACCGGAAATATTAGAAGAGGTACCTCCACCCAGGGCGCCTAATAAAGCCAGGGCAACAGCGCCTGTTTGGGAAGGTTTATGCAGATAACGTTCGTCTGCATTGGCTCCGGTCATACTATAAAATCCTTCAAATTGTATGTGCCTGCTCATTGAAGGGTTTTTTTCATTTATTCTTCTTCCAAATGCCCACTGATTGGCAAAAACCACCGGGCTCAACCATGTTCCCAGGAAATCGGCTCCGAGGCTTACGATCACTTTTGCATTTTCAAAATGATAAGCAGGGATTGCTTTTTTACCGTAAGATGCCTGGTTGGCTTCTAACATTCCACTATAAGAAACNGCATCATATTGTACATGGCGGCTTCCGGNATATTTTGATAAAATATCACTGATAATTTGCCTCGTCGTAATGGAAGTAACAGAAGAAGTTAATAGAACTAATGGTTTGCCTGAATTGGCAGAAAGACCATCTGACACCATCTTATCTATTGCTTCAAAAGTAGCTTCTTTGCGGTTGACCATTGGATAGCGCAGGCGCGTAGTATCATAAAGATCCAACACAGAAGATTGAATCTGTGCTGAGGTGCCTCCCCCTGATAAGGAAGAAAGTTCATTGCCCTCAATTTTGATGGGCCTTCCTTCTATTTGTTTTACCACTACAGGTACTGCATCACCATCCATTAAATAAGTAGATGCGTAATAATTAGGAATACCCGGAATCATATCATCGGGCTTGTGTAGGAAAGAAATACTTCTTCTAACAGGCATTTCACAACTTGCAGCAATAGCTGCGGCTGCAGTACTGAACCCCATATATTTCAGGAAATCCCTCCTTGGGGTTTTTGCATTAAAAATGTTTTCATTACCTAATTCTTCAAAAGGAAGTTCTTCCCTGAATTCATCTTTCTTTGCATTTTTATGTGCTTCACTTTGGTTGAGTTCTCCAAAATTCTGCCAGTATTTTTTTTCACTCATATTTATTCAACCCCGCAATAAGCGGGACTATTACCTTAAACCTAAAACAGATCTAAGCAATGAACAATATTGTTTCTTTATTTTTAATTTTTATCTCTATGCTTTGGCCAAAAAAAAATTTAATAATGACATTTCCCACATTCTGTTCCACCAATCATTTGAACGGTAACACTGTCATACTTTTTATCTTTTATATCCTGATGAAATTTTTCATAAAGACTATAAAATTTATTTCCATTTCCTTTATCATCATTAAACTGTACATTGGTAGTTCTATGGCAATTGACACACCATCCCATACTTAATGGAGCAAATTGTTTCACCTCATTCATATTTTGAATATTCCCATGACAAGTCTGACAGGCTATTTGTCCTACTTTTACGTGTTGAGAGTGATTAAAATAAACAAAGTCGGGAAGGTTGTGAATTTGTACCCATGCTATAGGATGACCGGGCTTATCATAAGTCTTTGTATCTGGATTCCATCCGGCGTATTGATATAATTTTTTGATTTCATCATTAGCATTTACAGTAGTGCCATCTTCGCGAAGTATGGGTTCACCGGTATATTCTTTAACGGCCATGTGACAGTTCATACACACATTTACAGAAGGAATACTGGCGTGTCTGCTATCCTGTGCTCCTCCATGACAATATAAACAACTGATTTGATTAACACCTGCATGCACTTTATGTGAATAGAAAATCGGCTGTATCGGTTGATAACCCTGTTGTCTGCCCAAACCCATGGCACCATCAACAAGGTAATAACCGGCAAAAACGAATAGTATGATTGACAAAAGCAATAAATACATTTTATTACGATAAAAAGGAACAGGAGGGGGAGATTTTATTCCGTCTTTTTCATCTGTTAGTTTTTTAAGATTACTATTTACCTGTAATAATATCAAACCAATAATGGCCAAAATAAAAGTAAGTAATCCATATAAAACAGTATTGTCTGATTGTGGTGCTGCTACAACTCCGGGAGCTCCTCCTGCCGGTGCGCCTGGCACTTTATAATTATCTGCCCAGGTAAGAATGGCATCTATATCTGCATGTGATAAATCGGGAAAAGGAGTCATTACCACACCACCATGTTCAGATTTTAATTTCTCCGCATAAGGATCAGTACTTACCATGGTGGTTGTGTTAGCAACCCATTTATAAACCCAATCTTTAGAAGGTTCTCTTTCACGAGCACCTTTGAGTGGAGGGCCTACATAAGTTTCTAATGGTTTGTGACAGCTTGCGCAGTTAGCTTTAAAGAGAGCTTCCCCATCGGCGGCAAACAATAATTCCTGGGAAGAAATTAAAGTTAGAAAAAGGAATACTGCGAGTGTTTTAGTAAAAAGCCTTGTGACGTGGTTCATACACTTATTTTCCTATCTTGAATAATTGGAATAATTACCTTGTTGGCTGCAAAAATAAGGAAGCATGTTGACAATGTGTTAACAATTTTAAATTTTTTTTTTCCTTATCCGTAGGGCATTTCAGAGAAAATTAATTATTAATACTGATTTTAAAGTTTTTTATTAATAAAAAAAGACTCTTCTATCTTCTTTATAAAAATCATTGATTAATCAAATCAAAAAATGCATCTTTGAAGTATGGTAAATAGTTGCAAACAATATCTTTTTCGGAAGAATAATAAAAAAGCGATATGCATACCTTGTAAAAAACACCTTTATTAAATGGACAAAAGCAATCAAAAAAAAATAATCATTTTTGCTTCAGGTGCAGGAAGTAATGCGCAAAAGATCATTGATTATTTTAAAGGAAATACAAAAGTAAAAGTCGTTTTGATCGTTTGCAATAATAGTAAAGCGGGAGTAATTGATATTGCGGCCNAAGAAAATATTCCTGTTTTAATNATAGAAAAAAAGCTATTTAGTGAAACGGGATATGTTCAGGAAATAAAAAAATATGAGCCTTCCCAAATTGTACTAGCCGGGTTTTTATGGAAGATCCCCGAAATTTTAATTTCCGCTTTTCACCATAAAATAATAAATATACATCCTGCATTATTACCCGCTTATGGCGGAAAAGGAATGTATGGTAATGCAGTGCATGAAGCTGTCATCAACTCAAAAGAAAAAGAAAGCGGTATCACCATTCATTATGTGAATGAAAAATATGATCATGGCAAAACCATTTTCCAGGCCACCTGTGTTATAAACAAAAATGATACTGCAGAAAGCCTCGCTAAAAAAATTCATGCCCTGGAACACGAATATTATCCAAAAACAATTGACAAATTATTGAATGAAAAAACCTAGTGATTTTTTCTCTACTTTTAATTATGACCGATCCGGTTTACAATGAAATAAAACAAGAGTTTCAATTAGAAAGAATGATCTTTTTCAGCGATGCAGTATTTGCAATCGCCATCACTCTACTTATTATTGAACTAAAAGTTCCTGAAATATTTCGGCCCATAACTGAAGACAAACTCCTGGATTCTCTCGGGCTACTGATCCCAAGGTTCATTGGATTTATTGTAAGCTTTTTTCTGATAGGATTGTATTGGACTATTCACCACAGCATATTTGGATATGTAATTAAATATAACACCCGGCTTTTGTGGATCAATTTATTATTCCTATTTGGCATTGTATTAATGCCTTTCAGCACTTCATTTTTCAGCGAATATTTTTTGGAATTAAAAAAGACACCCGTAGTTATTTATACCATCAATATTTGTTACCTCGGGCTGATGAATTATTTCCTCTGGAGATACATTACCAGTCCCAAACATCTGCTTACCGAAAAACTTCCTGCTCATCTTCGGACTTATCGCTCATTTCGTGCAATAATAGTTCCTGTAATTTTCATTTGCATGTTGACCCTCTATTTATTCTCTCCGCAATACGCTATTTTTATTCCTCCACTCATTCCTTTAATCATGTATCTAATCAGTATAATTTATAAAAGGAAATACAAGGATCAGCCGTTAAGGAAATCAGGAAACTGACTTATTTGTTCTTTTACTGCTTGGCACAGAATGGGTATTATATTGAAATATGCCGGTAAATAGGAATTGACCTTATTTGTTCGTTAACTGTAATACTAATTCGTAATAAATCGTGAAAGCCTTGTCTTTAAAAATTAAAAAGCCTCGTTAAAAAAAATTGGTCTTGTAACTTCGCAAAATCATTGTCGTAATATCGCAAGAGCATTTTGAATAAAAAACTGATTCTAAAATTTTTATGCCTGTACTTAATAATACAGGCAATAAGCTCCGCAAAAGTTACGGGGCAAATAATAATTTCAGGAACTGTTTATGATTCTTCCAGGTTATACACCATTCCGGATGTATATGTTTACAGCACTTCAGGCTCACGGACGGTAACAGATTCAACCGGTACATACCATATAGGTGTGAATGAAAATGACTCTATTAGTTTTTTCTATAACGGCAAATCAACCATAAAGTTTCCGGTGAGGTCTATGATTGATTATACCGCATTTGATATTTCACTTCGGGTAAGAGTAAAAGGGAAATATAAATTATTGAGCCCGGTTACCGTCTTTTCCAACTCATACCGAAAAGATTCGCTGGAAAACCGGGAAGAATTTTCAAAATTATTCGGCGGTGAAAAGCGCGGAATTCATCCCAGTATGGATCCCGGAGGGGCAGCGGGACTTGATCTTGATGCCCTTATCAGATCTTTTCAATTTAAAAAAAATAAAGAAAACCTCGCCTTTAAAAAAATGCTGATTCAGCAGGAACAGGACGATTACGTGGACTATCGTTTTTCTTCAAAAGTCATATCCAGAGTTACTGGCCTCAAAGGAGAAGAACTTGAATTATATAAAAAGTTGTATCGCCCCACCTATTTTTTTGTTGTCACCAGCACTCTGACAGAATTTTATCAATACATATTAAGTACTTCCTACGCTTTCAAAAAACAGGAAGGAGCTCAATAAAAATTACCATGACTCTCTTTCCCGGCTTGATTATTTTATAATCTTTTGTTTTACCTTCCCTTTCTGAAAAAAAATCTGCACTGATTGTGTTTTATTTTTTAGCAATGATAAAATGAGGTATCCATTTATTTTTCAAAATCAATGTTTATGAAACCCTTTTTACTGTTTGGTATTTCTATTATGTTCTTTGTCATTTCAGAGGCACAATCTTATAAAAAAATTCATGCAGAAGCTATTGTATGCGATACACACAATGATATCATAAGCACGTGTATTGAAAAAGGCTATACTTTTGACCAGGACCTCACAGGGAAAACAAACAGCGATCTGAACCGTATGTTGAAAGGTGGGTTAGATGTACAGGTATTTTCGATTTTTTGCGATGGCGAACAAAAAAATCCTTATCAGTTTGCCAACAGGGAAATTGATACTTTATATGCGTGGGTAAAACGGAATCCTTCCAAAATGATGCTGGTAAGCTCTCCGGCTCAATTAGACGAAGCAGTAAAAGAACACAAACTTGCAGCAATGATGGGTGTGGAAGGCGGACATATGATAGAAGACGATTTGAGTAAATTAGATAGTTTGTATAACCGCGGAGTGCGTTACATGACATTGACATGGAACAATAATACTTCCTGGGCCACTAGCGCCGAATACGAGTCAGGCAATCAGCAAAAAAACGGGAAAACAGATACTACTTCACAAAAAAAAGGATTAAATGATTTTGGGATTCAAGTAGTAAAAAGAATGAACAAATTAGGAATGATGGTGGACCTGAGCCATGTGGGCGACCAGACTTTCTGGGATGCTATCAACATTTCTACCAAACCAATTTTGGTATCTCACAGCGATTGCTATGCACTCTGTCCCGCTTTTAGAAATCTGAAAGATGACATGATAATAGCAGTTGGAAAAAATGGTGGAGTGATAGATTTGAATTTTTATCCTGCTTTTCTCGACAGCACTGTTGATGCCAAACAAAAAATCTATATTAAAAAACACAGCGACGAGAAAACTGCGCTTATCGCATCAGGTAAAAAGGATTTTGAAGCCGATGATATTATTGCAGGAAAGTATCCTAAAGAAATAGAGGATATGCAAGCGCCATTTCATTTATTATTTGATCACCTGGAACGCATTGTTCAACTTGCCGGAATTGATCATGTAGGTCTTGGCGGCGATTTTGATGGCATTCCTTTTACACCGAAAGTACTCACCGATGTAACCAAATATCCAATGATCACTAAAGAACTGGTAAGGCAGGGTTATTCAAATGAAGATATTGATAAGATATTGGAGGGAAATTTTATCAGGGTCTTTAAGGCTAACCAGGTAAACTGATTCTAAACACACACAGCAGAAATTCCATTCGGGTTCATAAGGAATTCCTTACCCTTTTTTACAATAAAGCAACAAATAATAATGATTTCTATTTTATAACGTTAACGCTTAAACGAAAAATAATCTTTGTCACCCGGGCCCGTATCAAAAAGTATCAATGGTTTATTATGTAAAATAAACCATTGAATAAATTAATGAGGCAATTATGGTACTAAAAATAAATAGTAACCCCAGGAATTCTGCATTGGTAAATGTAATTGTACTTTTCATAACTTTTATTTTAATTGTGATTGTTTCAGTTATGACACACGAATTATTCCGGAGTTTAAAACGGGAAAACCAGCTTTATTCAAATTAGAAAATCATTAACAATCCTTAGTTATTAATCGTTTAGTAAATTAGTAAGGGTAAAATTATTATGCTGCATATCTGACGTGGTTTACATGAAAGTATTTTTGCACCTGCTTTCTGTCATTTTTTCTTCCGTTCATAAAATCTTCAATGTTGGTACGCATTTGAGCCTTGTTGATAGGACGTTTCTTTCCAATGATGTTTGTCTTTACATCCTGGTTCACATATTCCTGTGGGTTCAACTCCGGGCTATAGGGTGGCAGAAAAAATACTTCAATCCTATCTTTGTTTTCCGCCAGCCATTCATTCAGCATTTTTGTTTTGTGTGCCGGATGCCCATCGGTTACAAAATATATTTTTTGCCTGCTATATTTTATCATCTGTTGTAAAAATGTTTTAAATACTTCCCCATTAAATCTGCCCTCTAATATCATAAATTGCAAATGTCCTTTGTTACTTATTGCAGAAATCATGTTTAACGAAAACCTTTGTCCAGTCTTTTTTATCACTGGTGTTTGCCCTTGTGGTGCATAGCTTTTA
>JGI20205J14842_1000372_pt1 | contig 10329 bp, 6 predicted proteins | sample NGESurshal092012_2_FD_14842 | JGI IMG/M metagenome (IMG submission 14842) | reverse complement strand
TGGCAGAAAATTTTGACATGAGTCGCCCCGCCGTTTCAAAGCACATTAAAATTTTAGAGGGTGCTGGGTTTATTTCTATCCGTGATATAGGAAGAGAAAGATATTGCACGCTAAAACAAGATGGATTTGATGAACTGCAGGAGTGGATATCTCACTTTGATAAATTCTGGTCATCAAAATTGAAAAAATTAGAAACCTTATTAAATAAAAAATCAAAATGAAATCGTAATTCTAAAATTGTGTTGCCTCATAAACTTGAATTGCGGTGCCGACCTGTGATACTTACCGCTTCAACAACTCACTTAACAAAAAATAAAGAAAATTAATACAGATTACATCATTCACACACATTAATAATTTGCAAGAGTTACCACGACTATTATAGTATTATAATAAATAATCAGTAGCTCAGTAACAGATTTCTATTTTGGCTTTGAAGGTTTTTTCATCGGTTAAATGATTCACGATATAATCAGCAAGGTCTGCACGGGAAATATTTGAAGGGTTGCGTAAATAGTCATTAATATCGGTTCTGTATTTTCCTTTGCCTTTAGCATTCGTTAACCGTGGGGCCCGGATAACTGTCCAATTCAACTCTGATTCGGCCAATAACTTTTCCATTAGAAGCATATCGGCATACATATATTTGAATATGCGCTGTAAAATATTTTTTACAACAAATTTTAATATGAATGAACTTTTGGGTGGAACAATTACGGCAGCTGCTGAAATACAAATAATGCGATTAGCACCTGCTTTCTGCATTGCCATGATAATGTTGTTTACCCCTTTAGAATAAACCGTTGTGGGTCCTCTTTTATGAGTTCCTAAACAGGAAACGACTGCATCTTTTACATTCATCGTATTTTCAAAGGTGATTGGTTGAAATACATCACCTTTAATAATTTCCAGGTTCTTATGCCTGGCAGCAACCGCGTCAGTATTTCTGACAACAACCGTAACCTGGTACCCTGCTTCTAATGCTTGTTCAACGACAAGTTTACCAGTACCGCCTGTGGCTCCAAATACAATTATTTTTTTCATTTTTTATTTTTGATCGGCTGCCATCTCAAGTTTCAGAAAATCATGTTCTGCCGGCTTTCCCGCTAAGGGTGATATTTTTATTATTTAATTTTCTTTCGTTGTTTCTGCATAAAAAATTCATGGTAGCAATTAAAAAAATGGTTCCAGGCGGGTTATTGTCTCGATGTGCACTATTATTGCGGAATTTACTCTTACAGTGGACTCCACTCTATTTAGTTTGATTACAGTGTCATTGAAATTCTTTCACCGCAAGGTTGATAGTAATCTATTTATGCGTTTCATGTTCATGCTTTTCATTCTCCGCTTTCTCCCAGTCCTGTGCTTCTTTTACGTCTTCGCGACCTAACTCTTCATAGAGTTTATGAACCCGCTGAACAGTCTGCGGCGCTTCATTTGCCGGTTCTTCTTTACTTTTTGGAACTGCATCTTCTTTGCTTTGGGATTTTGTTGCTGCTGCATCTTCATGTGTAGGTGCATTACTTGCTACAACTTTAGGCGTTGCACCTTTAGTTTCTTTGTTCGACGCAGCTTTCAATTTTTCAATTTCCATCTCCAGTTTAGCCTGTTCCCAATCACTAAGGGCAGGCCCATCCTGGCGGCTTCTGCCTTCGAAAATCTCGTAAGCCCGCTTCGCAATCTCCGGATTTAAATCGGTTGATGCGTCTGCGTTTACGTCGGGTTTTGGTTCCACTGTGTCTGCTGGTTTTGCCTCGGCCTTGACATCCTGTTTCGGTTCATCTTTACTTCCATTAGCAGGTTCCGTTTTTGCTTCTGCTTTTGCATCAGGTTTCGTCTCTGTTTTTGTGTCTGCCGGTTTCGCATCAGCTTTTACATCGGGTTTCGGTTCTTCCTTGCTATCGGTAGCAGCCCCTGGTTTTGCATCTGCTTTTGCATCAGGTTTTGGCTCCGTTGTGTCTGCCGGTTTCGTTTCTGCTTTTACGTTAGGTTTCGGTTCTTCTTTGCTATCAGTAGCAGGCGCTGTTTTTGCAACTTCTTTAGGTTTTTCTTTGTCGTCAGTCTTAGGCTCAGCGTTTGTTGCAGATGCTGAACTGCCTTTGTCTTCTGATTTTTGTAATACTGCAGTTCCGGTTTTCGATTTGGATTTTGTCCGGTCAAGGACCCGGTAAGCAAGCAGTTTTATGCGGTCATTAATAAGAGCCCAAACCAGGGCATAGCCCCAAACAAAGCCTGCCCAACCCCAGCCAAGCGGTGTCATAAATAAACCATATACCGCTATTAAAGTTGCTACGGTTTGTGTGCCGAGGACAGCCATCCATAAAATCTTTGCAGGACGGATGGACCAGAAAGGTCCGCGTGTTCGTGTAAGGAAGATCGTTAGATGCCCCGCTACAGACAGTTTTAAATACATCATGGTCTGTGCCTGGTCACGATCAAGATGAAAGAGACGCTCGGCCATGTAGAAAAGTCCGAAGGCAGCTATAACTCCTATTATGCCAAGCACTGTGGAAATACCCAGCACCGTGCGCATATTCCATGCCTCTGGCTTGTCCTTGTAATGCACGTTATCATAGGCAATGGAAAGGATGGCTCCATCATTCAGTAAAGCTATCATCACAATCATTACGGCCGTAACAGGGTAAAAATTAAATACGATGATTGCCAGTGTCATAAAAAAAAGCACCCGCAATGTTTCGGCTATCCTATATATAGAGTAGCTGTTCATGCGTTGAAAAATGCGACGGCTTTCCTTGATGGCATCAATAATTACAGAGAGGCCGGGGGTCAGCAAAACGATGGATGCTGCAGCCCGCGCAGCGTCTGTCGCACCCGAAACAGCTATCCCGCAGTCTGCTTTCTTTAAAGCAGGAGCATCATTCACGCCATCTCCTGTCATGCCAACAATATGCCCGTGTTTTTGCAGCACATCAATAATGTGGTATTTATGTTCAGGGAATACCTGCGCAAAACCATCTGCATTCTCTATAGACGCAGTCACCGCTGCACTCTCCTCTTTCTTTGAATCTCCGAGGACGGCGGCATCAAGTATATTAGTGCCCATGTTTAATTTTTGGGCCGTTTCTTTGGCAATAGCCAATGCATCGCCAGTCACCATTTTTATCTTCACACCCATCTCCACCGCAGTTGCAATGGTTTCTTTCGCATCGTCACGTGGCGGATCAAACAGGGGCAACACACCAACAAACTGCCACTGACCATCACCTTCCGCACGGGCCACACCCAAAGCCCGAAAGCCTTTCACCGCAAAATCATTGACGGCTTTATCAACGGCAGTTTTTACCTGCGCAAGATTTGCTGACAATGCCAGGATAACCTGTGGTGCGCCTTTCGTGACTTTAAACGTTTTCCCATCTTTGCCTTTTACCTGTGCCTCGGTGCGTTTGTGTACCGGGTCGAAAGGCTGAAAATGCTCGACAGTGTATTCCTTTAAGGCATCCTTATTTTTCATTCCGCCAAGAACCGCCAGGTCAATCGTATCGTTATTTTCTGCACGGGATGCCAAAGCGCCATCAAGAATAACCTGGTCGGCGGGTATATTATTCACACTGAACGGATCTCCCAATGTAAGTTTGTTCTGCGTTAGCGTTCCTGTTTTGTCCGCACAAAGCACATCTACTCCCGCCAGTTCTTCAATAGCCACCAGCTTGCTCACAATAGCTTGCTTTTTAGCGAGGAGTCGTGCACCAACCGCCATCGTTACGGATAACACGGTTGGCATAGCTACCGGGATAGCAGCTACCGTTAGTACGAGGGCAAACTGTAAGGTGCTGAGAATCGGATCGCCACGGAAAATCGCAACGGCAATAATGATGGCCACTAAAACCACTGCAAGTATGATCAGGTAGTTACCGATCTTGAGAACCGCCTTCTGAAAATGACTAACTGTATGGGCTTCGGCCACCAGTTTGGCTGTTTTACCAAAGTAGGTATTGGTACCCGTTGCGTAAACCAAAGCGTCAATCTCACCACGACGGATGACAGAACCGGAGAATACTGCCTGACCAGTTTTGCGTGAAGCCGGTAAAGATTCTCCCGTTAGTGCCGACTGGTCCACAGATATTTCGTCACCGGCAAGCAAGCGGGCATCCGCCGGAACGATATCGCCAAGGCGCATACGAATTACATCTCCTGGTACCAGTTCACGGGCTGGCGGAGTTGCCCATTTTCCATCTCTTTTTACCCTGGCATTAATAGCCAATTTTGCCTTCAGTGCTTCGATCGCGTTACCCGCCTGGCGTTCTTCCCAAAATCCTATCATGGCATTGGCAAACAATAAAAGGAGGATAATGAAAAAATCCGGCCAGTGTCGCGCGGCAGCCGAAAGAATCACGGCTATTTCAATCATCCATGGAATAGGTCCCCAGAAATAACTCAGGAATTTCAGGAACATGTTGGTTTTCTTTTCTTCCAACTCGTTAGGTCCATATTGAGTGAGTCGTTTTTGCGCCTCAGCCCCGGTGAGGCCGTCAGGGGATGAGCCCAATTTTTTCTCCACCTGATCTATAGGCAATGTTTTCAGATCGTCTTCGGGTGCAGGTAAAGCGGGCGTTTTTGACTTGCTTGCCTTAGGCTGCTTGTTGTCGGAATTCATAATGTGTATTCTCCTTTTTCTTAAAGTTGATATATTTCACAAACCGGGAATTTTTCCTTCACCTATAATCATAATAATAATATGCATTCCATCTCTTTTATTTTAAAAAGAATCGTTTATTACAAGTGAGGTTGCTTTCATCCATAGCCAGCAAACCTTTACTATCTGTAAATAAGCGGCTAACCATGCCAATTAAAATCTTTTTATTCATTGCCTTATGTTTTAAAGTCAACTGCTAATCCAGCTCAGTTTTTTGAAAAATATTCTCTTACAAATGCATGCTCCTGGTTTTCCGTCATTTTATCAGTTTGCCTTATTTCAAATTTAATTTTCGAAAAGCTGAGGTCTGCCTTCAAAATATTTAATAACTCTACTTTGGCATCAGTAGGGCCAAACAACAATACATCACCATAATTTTTTATCAATCCGCCCAACTTTTTATAGTACTCCGCCTGCTGTTGCTGGTTTTTGTTGTGCATCATGCTTTCTCCCTTCTGCAATGTTTTCTCTTTTTCCTCATGTGTGGATTCGCATTCTACAATATTTGTTACCATAGGGTCAGCAATTTCCATTACATGTGCGCTCGCATGATCCATCCAGATGCCTAAGTTTTTTGTTTTTGCCATTGTCGTTTAATTTTGTGTGTAATTCAATTCATTCTTTTTATGGATGCTATTCCGATAACCATTTTATTGCTGCATCCATATCTTTATTTTCAAAAGTTTTCACTTTTGCCGGCATCAGAAACCCAAATGCTTTTACGGTATGATTCATCCATTCTTTATCAGAAATAAACGCAATCTTTTTCCAATCTTTAAAATATTTTATCCCGATTTCCATATCATCCTTTAAGGCGCCAAGTTTAAAACCTTTAAAGCTGACGCCCAACCGCAAAAGCACTTTCAGGTCTATCTTTTTTTTCACTGCTGCCTCAACTGCGGGAAAAACCACAGTTTCATAATCTGCCGCTGTTACTTCATCATCATAGCTGAAGCCAACAATATCATCAGGAATATTTTTAATCAGTGTTATCATTTTTTTATATTTACATTTCAATTCAATTGTTGACCTTCCATTTCCAGTTAAGAATTTCTGGTAAGTCCTTGCCGTATTGATGCACGTAATGTTTATGTTCAATCAGTTTATCCCGCAGTTGTTGTTTGAGGTAAGCTCCTTTGCTACCTAAATGCGGAAGGCGGTCTATGACATCTATCACCAGGTGAAAGCGGTCAATATCATTTTGTACCCTTAAATCAAAAGGTGTTGTAATGGTGCCTTCTTCTTTATAACCTCTTACATGCATATTGTGATTGGTACGACGATAGGTAAGACGATGAACCAACCAGGGATAGCCGTGAAAGTTAAAAATGATGTGTTTGTCTTTTGTGAAGATCGAATCATAATCTTCTTCACTCAGCCCGTGGGGATGTTCCGTGTGCGGTTCCAGTTTCATCAGGTCAACTACATTCACCACTCTCACTTTAACTTCGGGTAGGTGTTCCCGTAATATTGAAACGGCCGCAAGCAATTCCAATGTCGGCGTATCGCCGCAGCAAGCCATCACTACGTCAGGTTCGGAGCCCTGGTCGTTACTTGCCCATTGCCAGATGCCGATTCCTTCGGTGCAATGAATGACTGCTTCATCCATCGTAAGCCATTGCGGCAAAGCATGTTTACCGGCAACCACCACGTTAACATAATTACGGCTGCGCAAACAATGATCAAAAACAGATAACAGGCAGTTGGCATCCGGTGGAAGATAGACTCTCACCACATCTGCTTTCTTACTAATAACATGGCCCAAAAAGCCCGGGTCCTGGTGCGTAAATCCATTGTGGTCCTGTTGCCATACATGCGACGCCAATAAATAATTCAGCGATGAAATCTTTCTGCGCCAAGGCAGTTCCAGGCATACTTTCAGCCATTTGGCATGCTGACTAAACATAGAATCAATTATACGGATGAACGCTTCGTAACTATTAAACAATCCATGTCTTCCTGTCAAAAGATAACCTTCGAGAAAACCTTCACATTGGTGCTCGCTAAGCATAGAGTCAATCACCTGGCCTGTAGGTGCCAAAAATTCATCATACTTTCCAGTTGCGTCATCCCACTGGCGATTGGTTGTTTCAAAAATGGCTCCGAGCAAATTTGACAATGTTTCATCAGGACCGAATACACGAAAATTATGTTCATGATTATTCAGTTTCGCAACGTCCCGCAGAAACTTTCCAAGTACCATGGTATCCTGTGCTTTTACCGCGCCGGGTGAAGGAACATGTACAGCATGGTCATGAAAATCCGGCATCTGCAAATCTTTCAAAAGAATGCCTCCATTAGCATGAAGATTTGAACCCATTCTTCGATTCCCCTTTGGCGCCAGTTCTTTTAATTCCGGTATTAAAGTTCCATTTTCATCAAACAATTCTTCTGCCTTATAACTCTTCATCCAGCTTTCCAGGAGTGCGACGTGATCAGGATGATCTTCGTCCACAAGAAGCGGTACCTGGTGCGCACGGAAAGTTCCCTCTATCTGCAAGCCATCTACCACCTCCGGCCCGGTCCATCCTTTGGGTGATTTTAAAACGATCATTGGCCAGCGTGGGCGCATATTGTCGTTATTACTTCTTGCATTGTTTTGTATTTGATGGATGTCCCCAATTACTTCATCAAGCGTAGCTGCCATCAGTTGATGCATTTTTTCCGGATCATCGCCTTCAACGAAATAAGGTGTCCATCCACAACCACGAAAGAATTGCTCCAACTCATCATCTTCAATTCGTGCCAATATCGTTGGGTTACTGATCTTCCAACCGTTTAGGTGAAGGATGGGCAGAACCGCTCCATCAGTAATTGGGTTCAGTAATTTATTAGACTGCCATGAAGTTGCTAAAGGACCGGTTTCTGCTTCGCCGTCACCAACAACGCAGGCAACGATCAAATCCGGGTTGTCGAATGCGGCGCCAAATGCATGGCTCAAAGAATAACCCAACTCTCCACCTTCGTGAATAGAGCCGGGCGTAGTAGGCGCGACGTGACTTGAAATGCCTCCGGGAAAAGAGAATTGCGTAAATAATTTTTTTAGTCCTGCTTCATCCTGCGTTACATTAGGGTACACGTCACTCCATGTTCCTTCCAGATAAACATTGCCAACTATTGCAGGTCCGCCATGACCCGGGCCTGCAATATAGAACATATCTAAATCATACTTTTTTATAACACGGTTTAGATGTACATAGATAAAATTTTGTCCCGGTGTAGTTCCCCAATGGCCTACCACAAGCGGCTTTACATGTTCCAGTTTTAGCGGCTCTTTCAACAGCGGGTTATCATAAAGATATATTTGGCCTACTGAAAGATAATTGGCGGCGCGCCAATAGGCATTCATCTTTTGCAACATTGAAGGGGATAAAGTTTCCCTTACTTCAGGGTGCATTGTTTCTGTTTCCATTTTATTTATTTTTTATTTTTTTTTATTTTTTGAAAATTCTTTTTATTTACTTTCAACATACTTGCATTGATGGCAACTAACGAGCATATCCATTGACACTGCCAACTGCAAGGCCTATGCCATCCCGTGTTTCCACCCGATTGAAACAAGCCACCAATTCATAGGATAAGTTACAATCATTCCTATAAAAAGAGCAAATGCTGCAATTCCCCAGAAGGCATAAGTATTTGGCAATGGCGCTGATGCTACAATGTGTGGTTGAATTAATTTCATTGTAAGCAACATACCAGTCATTAGCGTAATCATAGAAAAAAACTCAGCTCTTCCTCCCTTCCATAAAGACTGTGCTGAAGAATTTCCCATACTTCTCATTGCCGGATATTGAAACAGTATCCATCCAAAGAAAAATCCCGTAATATATTCAGCCATAAATTCGCTCCAGAAATTAACCCTCATATATCTACCAATAACCATTGCTGTCATTATTCCCAAACCATCTCCTGCCACGCAATGAATAACCGAGCCGGTAACTTTATTAAATACGGGTGTTACATAACTGTGGTGAACTTTCTTTTTTACATCCTCCTTTAGGTTTGCTATTCCCCATGCTCTGCATGTCTCCAGGTATAACAGCAATCCAATTATTGAGAAAAAGAAAATAATAATTGGCCAGCCGATTTTTAAAGGTTTCGATACGGAAGTATTAACATACAGAACGTCATAAATAACCCATAGCATCAGGATAAATCCACTCACATACCAGGATAAAACAAATGTTCCTGTTGTTAAAAAATCCAAAGATGATAGCAAGTCTGTATGACCCATTTTGTTTTATAATTTTAATCTTCTTAATCTAAGTGCATTTGCAATAACTGAAACAGAGCTAAAGCTCATGGCTAATGCGGCAATCATGGGCGAAAGTAACAGTCCGAAAACAGGATACAAGACACCCGCAGCAATTGGGATTCCTATTGTATTATAACCAAGTGCGAAGAAGAGATTTTGTTTTATGTTCCTCATTACTTTGTGACTTAGTAATCGTGCTTTTGCAACTCCATTCAGGTCGCCTTTTACTAAAGTGATGGAGGCACTTTCGATAGCAACATCCGTTCCGGTGCCCATGGCAATTCCAATATCAGCCTGCGACAATGCCGGCGCATCATTAATGCCATCACCCGCCATGGCAACTTTCTTTCCTTCGGACTGCAGGCGTTTTATCTCATTCAATTTATCTTCAGGAAGCATCTGGGCTTTGTATCCGTCCAAATGCAAAGTGTCACTTACTGCTTTTGCTGTCTCTTCATTATCGCCGGTAAACATGATTACCTTCATTCCTTCTTCCTGTAATTTTTGAATGGCTTCCTGGCTTGATGCTTTTATCTTATCCGAAATCACTACAAAACCAATTGCTTCATTTCCTTCTGATAAATAGGAAACCGTTTTGCCCAACTTTTGCTCGGCTTTACCCTGCTTCTCCAGGTCGGGTGCAATTGTTGCTTTCACCTGTTCCATTAATTTAGGATTACCTAAGGCCAATGCTGCTCCATTCAAAATCCCAATCACTCCTTTTCCTGTTACTGCTTCGAAATTTGAAACCGGTTTTATATCAACTTTCTTTTCTTCTCCATAACGTAAAGTTGCCTGCGCCAGCGGATGTTCGCTGCTACTGTTTAAGGAAATAATTTTTTGAAGAATATCATTTTCAGAATATTTACTATTAGCACTAATTATTTTTTCCACAGATGGTTTTCCTTCTGTGAGTGTTCCGGTTTTATCTACTATTAGTATTTCAATATCATTCATTCCCTCAAGTGATTGCGCATCTTTAATGAGCACCCCGGACTTAGCACCCTTGCCTACGCCGACCATTACCGACATAGGAGTGGCCAGGCCTAATGCACAGGGACAGGCAATAATTAAAACTGCAATGGCATTAATAAAAGCAAATACATACTTGGGCTCGGGGCCAACAAGTGCCCAAACAATAAACGTGATGATTGAAATACCGACAACAATGGGAACAAAGTACCCGGAAATTTTATCAGCAATTTTTTGAATAGGCGCCTTCGAACGGCTTGCTGAATTGACCATTTCAATAATTTTCGCCAGCAGGGTTTCATCGCCCACTTTTTCGGCCGTCATCACGAACGATTTGTTTCCATTGATGGTGCCGGAGCTTACAGCATCTCCTGTTTTCTTTTCCAGGGGAACCGGTTCTCCTGTAATCATAGATTCGTCAATGATCGCTTCTCCTTCTTTTATA
>JGI20205J14842_1000369_pt1 | contig 10449 bp, 9 predicted proteins | sample NGESurshal092012_2_FD_14842 | JGI IMG/M metagenome (IMG submission 14842) | reverse complement strand
ATGTTCCGGAAATCCTGGGATACTCAATCGGAAATGGTTTGAAAGCTGAAAAGACGGTTCTTGCAGTAGCTGATTATGATGCACAAGGGAATATGTATTTGTATTCAAGTTACCTGGTGCCTGGTGCCTCTTCTTCCACGTCAGAATTGTCAATCATCCAGATGGGATCGTTTAAAGAATGCACTGTAAACGGAGGAATTGAACATAAAGGTCAGGATCTGGATGCCACCTTTGCGGATTATAACAATGATGGTTACCAGGATCTTTTTATTGCGACCACAAATGGAATTATAGTATTTAAAAATAATGGCGATGGCACTTTTTCAAGGGTAACGGAAGACATAGGACTTCATAATTCGGATAACGTAAATAAAATGCTTTTTGCAGATTTTGACCAGGACGGAGATCTTGATTTGTATGCGGCCGGTAAAGGAGGAAACAGACTTTTCCGTAATAATGGTGATGGCACTTTTACCGAGAAAGCTGCTGCCATGGGGCTTACAGCGGAGAAGCAACCTACTATTGATATGGATTTTGGTGATTATGATGGCGATGGAGACCTGGATATAATCGCTCTAAAGGAGGGAGGGGGCATCGAATTATTTAATAACAACCGGCATTCCAATTTTACGGATGTCAGCGATTCTGTAGGACTTGATAATCCGAAATACGCCGGCACTTCAATCGCTTTTGGAGATTATAACAATGATGGGAGGCTTGACATCCTGGTTGCGGGGGGAGCCGACGGAAAATGTTTCTTGCTAAGAAATGATGAAGGGCATTTTGTTGTAGATGAAAAAGCATCCCAGCAATTAAGCAGTTCTCTTAAAGGGATACAGGTATATGATGTTGCGTTTGTGGATTATGACAATGACGGCCACCAGGATATCGTGATGGCAGGAGTTAACGGAGACAACTCCAAAAGAGGGGTGAGGCTATTTCACAACGATGGCGTAAAAGGATTTAGTGACGCCAGTTCACTGCTGCCTGAAACTGTGATGCAGGCATATCGTCTTGCGATTGCTGACTATAATTTCGATGGCGACAGGGACATTTTTTTCTCAGGGCCCACAGGTGTCAGGCTTGCCAGAAATGACGGAGGCAATTACAATAAATATGTTCAGGTTCAACTCACAGGCCTTTCATTTGGTAACAGTAAAAATAACAGGTTGGGAATTGGAGCGCAGTTGGAGCTTAAGGCGGGAGATCTATATCAAATTATAACAGTTAAGGGACCTTTGACCGAGCTTGGTGTTGGCAAAAGAACCAAACTTGATGTATTACGAATTATATGGCCCAATGGTGTTGCTCAAACTGTTGTTGATCCGACACGTAAACAAAGAATGTTGGAAGAAGCAGAATTGAAAGGTTCGTGCCCTTTCCTGTTTACCTGGGACGGAAAACAATTTGTGTTTCTCAAAGATATGTTATGGAGAAGCGCTCTTGGGATGCCTGTCGCTATTCATGGTAAGGATACCACTTTTGCTTATCATCAGCCATCAAAAGAATATTTGATGATACCCGGTGATAAGTTACAACCCAGGAATGGTCTTTATACCATAAAGGTCACCGAAGAACTTTGGGAAGCGGTGTATTTTGATAAAGCCGAGCTCATGGCGGTAGATCATCCTGATTCTGTGGACGCATACGTGGATGAACGATTCGTAGCGCCTCCTTATCCTGGCAAAAAGATTTACCTGGTTTCTGATAAACACCTGCCGGTTTCGGCAACCGATGGCGAAGGGAACAATGTACTTCCCAAATTAGAAAAATATGACTTTCAATATGTATCCAATTTTCCTTTAGGCAAATTCCAGGGAGTTGCTAAAGAGCACGATTTAATTTTAGACCTCGGCAAAAAAGCGCAAACTGATAGTTTGTTATTATACATGCGCGGTTGGATTTTCCCGCCTGATGCCAGCATCAATACAGAGCTGACACAAACCAACAAATATAAACTTCAGGCGCCGTCGCTACAGGTAATTAATAGAGAAGGAAAATGGCAAACCGTTATCAAAGACATCGGTTACCCAATGGGAAGAGATAAAATGGATATTATTAACCTGTCCAATAAATTTCTTACACCTCACGACAGGCGCATCAGAATCCGCACAACGATGCAAATATATTGGGACCACATTTTCTTCTCCACCGGGAATGTAAAGGCTCCTGTAAAAACGCATAACCTGAAAATGGTAAGTGCCAATTTGGCTTTCCGTGGATATTCAGCGTCTTATAATAAAGGCGGACCTTTTGGGCCACAATGGTTTAATTATTACAAAGTAACCAAAGGACAAAAGTGGCGAGACCTAACGGGCAACTATACACGCTATGGAGATGTATTACCATTGTTGCAAAAAGCAGATGACCAATACATCATTTGCGATGGCGGCGATGAAGTAACCATTGATTTTGATGCCACCCATTTACCGGAACTGCCCAAAGGCTGGAAACGCGACTTTATTATTTACAGCGAAGGTTGGGTAAAAGATGGAGATATGAATACTGCTTATGGACAAACCGTTGCGCCGCTGCCGTTTCATAATATGCCTTCGTATCCTTACCCTAAAAATATTACTTATCCAACGGACAAAGCGCATAGAGATTACCAGGAAAAATATAACACCAGGAAAGTTTCTACTGATGCTTTTAAAAATGCAATAAAATTTGGAACTTATGCAAATCCAAAGAATTAAATTTCTTTAGCAGAAGTAATAAAGAAGTTTATAGCAAACGAAGAAATAATACGGATTTCTATTTTTTTATTTGATATAACATATAAGCATACATGGAAACGGACACTTATATTTTTCCCAAGCAATACCAATCATTATAATTTTTTCATTTTCCCTCTAATAGGAATTTCATAGCCAAAAGGTCTACTTTCTTTAGAAATTTTTTCAAGTATTTCTTCCCAGGAATTGATTAGAAGTTTAACTATTTCCCAATGCTTATCCATTCCTTTTTGCATTTTTAAAAAGAAAATTCCAATTTTATAAGCTTCGCATAGCTGATACTGAAGCCTGGTTCTGTGAATATTTAAATCTTTGGTTATTAAAATTCCATTAGCTTTTCCAATTGATGGAATAATATTTTCATCCGGTTGTCCCTTCCCTAATTTTAATTTCGTTGAATAAACTATTATATCCCTGAAATAACCTTTGTTGAGTGAGTTTAGCGCATCTGCCACATATTCTGAGAGGTTCTCATCTATGTAGATTTCCATTAAGCAGCAGATTTTTTGTAAAAGGAAATAGCATCATGGACCTGTTTGGCAGAAATATCATACAAAATACTGATTGCGTCTGTTGGTTCTCCGCTTTCATACATTGAAAAAATTACCTCAGCATTAATATTTGTGCCATTTAAAATTGGTTGGCCAAACTGGTTATGTGGATTAATTACAATTTCACTTTGTTTTCCCGCAGGCCAGAATTTCTCTGCTATTTTATTTGAATTAAAATCAATTTTGTTAGCAAAGCCACGTATGAATTCAACAAACTCTGTTTGCCTGGAACCATCAGCTTTTACAATGCTATCTTTAAATTCAAACCAGATTTTTTTTCCGTCGCTTAAAATTGTATCACTTGCAAAAGGATAAGGAATATTTAAATCTTTTATCATGGCCGCCCTTGATTTCAAAATTTCCTTTGGTGTCACACCTAATTCCTGCAGATGGAAACAAGTATATAATTCAATGAGGGTATAAAAGTTTACAGCCTTTATTTTGTTATCCACAGACCATGAATAGGTTTCATTAAAAAATTTCTTTCCTGCTCTCTCATTCCAATATTCATTTAAATAGCGGCGAACCTTATATTTAGGAATAAATAAAAGATTACTTATATCTGCTACAGTATAAATACCGGAACCTAATTGTTGTTTATGGAAAGTTGTTGTTTTCAAATTTTATATTTTAAAGTGATGTTTTATTGCTCTTGGTACCCATCAAACATTTTTCCAAGGGCTAGTTGATTTCATGCAAAAGTAATTTTATCTAAAGTAATAAAAAGTAAAGAATTTGCTTCATAATTTTTATTTTATAAATGTTAACCAATTTTAGTAAACAAATAAATAATGAAGATTTCTGTTTTTATTTAACATCGAAACGACCTATATAATCGCAACCGTATGTCGATACATATTTTTACAAGATGCATCCATAAGCCCTGCGCTGTTGAATGGTTCGATTCGTTCCTTTATGAGTGCGGTAAAAGTTTTGATTGCCGCGTTTGAAAGATTTTTAGAAGAAATTATTTTCATCAAATCTTCATAAGAATCGTAAACCATTTTATTGATTCGTGAATCGTCGGCATTCAAAAAATAACCAGGCGGTTGATTTTTTAATCTTCGTGTTTCGTGTGCAATCGTTGCGGCAAAATATAGCATCGACCATGCGTTGAAAAGTTCAAAGTAAGGCATCGTCTTATAGCAACCCGCGATGAGGCAATCAATTAATTTTATTTCCTCAAAAACTTTGTGCTCGTATTCTTTTAAGCTATCGTAAAATGATTCATCCTTGCCCCAATGTTCTTTAATAATATCAACTAATTTTTCAATGCCGGAAAGAGAATGAGCAATACCGGAACTGAACAGCGGGTCAACAAATCCAACGGTGTTGGGAAGCGCGGCCCATCCTTCACCAAAACTATTATTCATCTTTCTTTGGAGCCTTCCGGTCTTCATCATTTTTCCTGGTTGCGGATGCAATTGTACATCTTTTAAAATACGTTTGATACCAGGATACTTTTCCAGGATCGCCTTCCAGGTTTCTTCAGTTGATAAATCTTGATAAAGCTTTTTTTCACCGTTCAGGACAAAACCTACACTGGTGCGCTCATCATTAAATCGCAGCATCCACAACCATCCTTCATCCAGTATGTGATGCAAAGCAGACCAATCCGGATTGTAAGGAAAATCATCAACCGGAATTTTTCTTTCGTTCAATATTTGGGTCCAGTGAGGCACATGATTAAAATGAGAAAAAACAGAAAAAGAATTGGTGAGAAAATCATTCGCAGAAGATTCAACTCCCAATAACTTTTCTGCCAAAGCGCCATTTCCCGTAGCATCAATAAAAAAAGTTGCATGAATGGTTTCGGTTTTATTCAACCGGTTAATTTGAAACTCCCATGCTACATTTCTTTTTGCTTTTGTGATTTCAGTGAGCTCAAAATAATCTATGCCACTCTCTTTTACCTTTGTCACCAGGAAAGCATCAAAATCACTGCGAAGCCAATTGGTATCTGATTCCATATCGCTGGAACTGGCGGCGACCAACAATTCATTTTTATGATTTTCATCGGTAGTAAAATCTTCGCCGTGATAATGTTTAAAAAAACTAAATCCTCTTTTGATGCCGCATATAATTTCAGGGTGGGATTTTTGCCAGCTTCCATATCTTGAAAAATCGTACAGCCACGGCAAATCATATTTTGAAGAAAGCTTTCTTAATATCATATCTGCAACCGGTGTGGAAGATTCGCCGATGGCAAAACGCGGATGTTTTCCTTTTTCCAGTAAACAAACTTTTAAGCCGGATTTTTGTAATAGTAAAGCAGTTAGTGAACCGGCAAAACCGGAGCCAGCTATCAGAACATCATATTGATTACGGCTGTTTTTATTCATGATTTCGCGCAGTTACATGTTATCTTTTCCTGGAATTTTTGGGTCAGATTCATTTTTTCCAAACGACCTTTTCTTGCTTCAAAACATTCGGCACAACCAGATAAAAATCCAATATCCCAGGTATCTACAAAAACCTTTCCCTGTTGCAATGCAAGTGACCGTTCAACCACTTCCTCCAATGCATGCAATGTTGGTGGAACATATTCCCCGGTTTTTTCCAACAAATCCATAATCCCATTTCCTGCACGCGTAGGAATGATGGAACAAGTGCCGACACCACATTCAAAAGCAAACTTCACCGTTTTAAATGCCCACTCAATATTCTCTTTTTCATCAGTAAGAAAGGGCGGATTTAAAAGAACGAAGGCACGCGTTTGTATTTTATTTTTTCCCAAAAACCCAGCTGCTTTTTTAAAATCTTCCGGAGTAAGTTTCTTGTTAAGTTTAGGCAATACCTCGGGATGAATAGTTTCAAGCCCCATGGCTATTTCGAGTTTTCCATTTAATTGTTCATTGAAATCAACGCAGGATTTACCACAAAGTTTGGGGTGATTTTCAACAACAACCTTTTTAAAAGGGTGCAGCCGCTCAATGATCCCGGGATAATCTGCTAAAGGAATTGCATTTGGATCGAAGAAATTACTGCTGTTATAAAGTTTTATTGCATCCGCTTTTGGAAGCCGAGCTAATGCATAATCTATCTGCTTTAAAATGGCACCGGGTGGTGTTGCATAAGTGAGTGTGTTCTTCCAAAGGTCACACATCAAACACTTAAATGAGCATTCTTTTCCGGTAAGAAAAATCGTATTTACCTCTCGTGTCATTCCATTTTCATCAGGCTCCTCTTCATGAATAAAATGATACGGAATTTCAGGATCTACCTGGTTTCGTGCAGGGCGAAGAGTTTCAATGTCATAACGGTCATGCATAAATGGAATTAAAATAAATGCGGTATTCCATCTCATTGTCGGCAAACATTTGCTTAAACGTTTTATCATCGGCTACGCCACGTTGAAATCTGCGTTTTTCAAATACAGGCATATCAAACCCGGTGACAGCCTTGATACCTCTTTTTACAATTTCTCCTTTAAGCGCATATAATTCTTCTTCGTTCCAGTTGGTCAATTCGATGAAAGGAATTCCTTCTGCTACTTCAATCACATTGGGTAATGCATAAGGACTAAAATCCCTAAATCCCATTTTCCGCGGAGGCGCGTAAGAGCGCACATGTCCCCTNCTTTGACCACCGGTATAAGTGAGAGAATGTTTGATTTTGTCAACTCCCCATCCTTCCTGGTAAAGCATTGTATTGTTTAGCACACTCCTAATGGTTAATTCTTTATTTTCCTCAATTGGGTAATCCTTCAGGTTTTCATCACCACCTTCTCCATCAGCGAGATATTTCCAATCAGGATAAAGTTTGCGTATTTGTTTGCACAATGCAAGCGCCATGGTTGCCGATTCAATATCTAATGGCTTATAATCTTCTACCACTTTGATGGCTTCTTTATAATTAATTTCAGATTGTGGAACATCCAACACTTCAAGGAAAAGTGATAATCCTAATTGATCCAAAAACTGATGCGCCTGTTCCGCATCCTGACCGTTGTTTACTGAAAGTGTAAATGCTTTTAACCGCTGTGGTGAAAGGCCCATCTTAAGCATCAAATGATACATAACAAGGAACACAGAACCACTGTCAATTCCGCCGGAGAACAATACGCCGATGGGTTCATTTTCCGGAATCATCTTCAGCCATTTCTGACATTCATTCGCCAAGGCTCCGATGTAAGCTTTTCCTATTTCATCCAAATCGTTGTTTAAACGATTTCTTTGCGGAGCAAAAAAGCGCGTATAAACCGGGTTCGGATCGGGACATCCAATTACTTCCAATCGCACTACGTAATGAGCCGGCACCATACGGGTATAAGAAGGATGGAACTGAGAATGCAGGTTTTTGGTTTTCAGGAAATCGTAAATTTCATCCATTCTTTCTGCAACTATTAGCAACGGACCTGATACTTGTTTGGCAAGAAAATAGCGCATTGGCCTGCCAATGGAACGGGCCATAAATACTTCTTGCCCTACTTTTTCTACTATAGCAAACTGCCCTTCGATTTTACGCACACGGCTTGCATCGCCGGAAATAATTGCTGCCGTAACTTCTTTCGGCGACATATTAAAAATGGTGTTGTTGTTGTAATCGAGCAGGTTGATAAAGTTATTGACTGGCTGTATTATGTTGTCCATTTTTAATCATTTTTTGCATTGGTTATTAATATCGCAAATGTACTAAATATGCCTATGCCTGATTTTGAATTTAGTTTATTAAAATATAGAAACTTCTGTTAATTCATTTATTAAATTTTAAATGATATTATTACGAATAATGCTTTTCGGAAAGTGAAACTTAATCGTGAGTTGATTATCAAAAAGAATAAAACGCAGCCAGTAAATAAAGAAATATCGCAGATTATCATTTACCAATAAAATTAATAAAAATTATCAACAGAATTACTAATTAACTTATAAGCAAACTCACAAATAAATTAATTTTTTAATTCCTTTTATTTATCCTTAACATTTTCTATAAAGATTTCATAAATTCCTTCTTAAGTATAATCTTAATGAAGATAATATGCTCTAAAAGCCTTTTAGGCATTGACTTTGTATTAGGTCAATTAAAATTATTATAAACAAAAATTATATTAATTAACTATAAAAACGAAAACTATGAAACGAATATTTTTTATGCTTTCGGCTTTAGCAGGAATATCCCTTTTATATACGGGATGTACCAAACAGCCGCCCGATAATTTAAGCACTGATGAATCCAGGATTTATATTACCGACTATGATTCTGCTGTCAATTTTGCTAATTATAAAACATTCAGTATTTCTGATTCGGTAGCAGTTATTCAAAACGGCATTGCTACCAAACAATTGACAGATATAGATACAGCATATTTAAATGCAGTAACAAAATATATGGAGCTTGCCGGATATACTTTGGTTTCTAACAAACAAAATCCTGATCTGGGGGTAGATGTAAATGATATTATCAGCACATCTACCGGAGTTATCAGTTATGGCGATTATTGGGATTATTATGGAGGTTATTGGGATCCATATTATTGGGGATACCCTGGCTATGGATATTATATACCTTATGCTTACAGTGTTTACCAGATAAGCGAGGGCGCCATATCTGTAGATATTCTTGATTTGAAAAATGCAGCTGCTGACAAAAAGATCAATGTAATTTGGACAGGATTGATACGTGGTTCAGGGATATTTGATGCAAGCGTTGCAGACAGCCAGGTCAAAGCTTTATTTGATCAATCACCTTATTTAAAGACAAATTAAAATTTTTGAAAATGAAAAAGATTAAAATAATATTTGCTGCTTTGGGCATCTTTCTGATATCCCAGACAGCCTCCGCGCAACAAGGAACTTTTAAACTTGATCTGAATTATAATTATAGTTTGCCGGTATCGGGATTCAAATCTGATCTCATAAACGATAATTCGCCGCGTGGCTTTATGGGCGCACTTATGTATTCTTTCAGCGATAAAATATCGGCTGGACTGGATTTTGGCTTCCAGGACTATTATCAGAAGTATCCAAGAGCACTTTATAATATTGGAAAATCTCAAACTGTATCTGCAGTATTGACTAATTCCATTCAAACAACACCGGTATTATTAAAAGCAAAATATTTTCCTCTTTCCACGTCATTTTTAAAGCCATATATTTCAGTGGGCGCCGGGGCAAATGTTATTGATTTCAATCAATACCTTGGCGAATTTGGCAGTGGACAGACTAATGTGAAATTTCGTGCGCAAGGAGGTATTGGACTATTAATACCTTTTACTAAATTCAGTTCTTCCGGATTTAATTTGGGCGCTACTTATGATTATGCTCCTTACAATAAGTTTGGATATAATGATCTTAGTTCTATCAATTTTCAGGGAGGAATAACTATAAATTTGAAATAACTTCTTTAAAAAAAATGTAAAAGCCTGCAGAATATATCTGCAGGCTTTTACATTTTTACTCTTTGCAAAATAAAATGAATTCATAAACGTTTCTTTTCTATTGTTAACCTATTTCAAAATTCTAACCTATGATTGTAAAAGAAATTGTATGTGAAATTCTTATTGCGATTCACGTAATCCTGTATATCCAATCGAGAAGAGAAAAATATAATATAGAAAAATAAGTGGAATCTTTTTTTTGAAACGGGCTTCTAAAGTCCCGTTTGCTTCGATGCTCGATGTTTTTTGTTTGAACCTTTGTGTAATTCTTTTCTCCAGAGGTTGAAGCGCCCATAGAATAATTAATGCAAACAAAGTAGTGGCACCTGCTGCAAAATACATTCCGCCACCTGTTGCCAATCCTATGGCGGCTATAGTCCATAAGCCAGAAGCGGTAGTGAGCCCACGTATTCTACCTTGTTTTAAAAATAAAATTTTACCCGCTCCAATAAAACCAATACTCCTTATTACCTATGCTGCTACTCTTGAAGGATCGAGAACAATATGATCTCGTAATATTTCCACAAAACCAAACGAGAATACCATCATTATCAGTACAGAGCCAAGGATAACAATCATGTGTGTACGCATCCCTGCCGTCCGGTCTTTTCTTCCTCTTTCTAATCCTATTAAGGTGCCAATAAATGAAGCGAAGAAAAGGAGAAATAATATTTCTTGCCAGGGTTTCATTAATTATTTTAACAGGGTTCTATTATGATATAGAATTATTATCTTTTAAAAGTATTTTTTAAAGATTAAAAAAAAGAAGATAAAGAAAAGCCGG
>JGI20205J14842_1000363_pt1 | contig 10502 bp, 6 predicted proteins | sample NGESurshal092012_2_FD_14842 | JGI IMG/M metagenome (IMG submission 14842) | reverse complement strand
CCGTTATCAATATGAAAACAACCGCCTTTTAATTTCATCGGTTTATTATTTAGCATGAAACCGTTTGTAACATCAAAAGAAATTTTGCGGATTCCGAATTTGGTTTCAACATGATCAGTTAGTTTTCCATCAACATGAATTTCTGTAACGGCTTTATATAAGTTGGGGTTTTCAGTTGACCATAATTCCGGTGTTCTCACATATGCAACATCGTCAGTTTCATTTTCACTATTCGCTGCAAGGGTTGGCATTGAAAATGATTTAGCAACTTCAATTCCATTTTTATTTAGAATTTTGTTTTCTATGGTGATTGTTGTTGATTTTGAACTTTCATTGTGCACTTTAGTTCTTATGTTGATTTTGGCTAAGGAAGAGTTAATTTCCGGTGTGGTAATGAAAGTGCCCCATTGCGCCACATGAATTGGATTGGTTTCTATCAACCAAACATGGCGGTTAATTCCTGAACCTGCATACCAGCGGCTGTTTGCGCCTACATTTTTTACCTGCACCGCAATAATATTAGTTTCATTCTTTTTTATTTTATCGGTAATATCATAATAAAAAGAAGTGTAACCATACGGATGATTTCCCAAATGAACACCGTTGATCCACACATCAGAATTCATATAAACGCCATCAAATAAAATAGAAATTCTTTTATTTTGTTGGTTTACTGGCAATGTGAAAGTTTTCCGGTACCAGCCAATTCCACCGGTAGTAAAGCCAACACTTACACCATTGATGACATTCGGATTAAAAGGAGAATTGGTTCCAGGTAAGTCTTCAATACTCCAATCATGAGGTAGGTCAATATCTCTCCAGCTATTATCTTTAAAATTAGCCTGTTCGGCATTAGCGATATCACCTCGATGAAAGCGCCAGCCTTCATCAAACAAAATTTTTCTTTGTGCGAAACATTGAAAACTAATGAGAATGCAAATGGTTAAAAAGGAATTTTTCTTCATAAAACTTTTAATTTATTGATGTGTGCATGCGCCTAAATAATTTTTATTTACAGGTTCGCCATTAAAATCATTAGTACCCACATTAATGCCAAACAAATAGTGTAAGCCAATACCATATTTAGTTACAGGTGAGAAACCGTTTATTTTATAATTATTAAAATCAATCAGATTCTTTACATCGGTAAATGTTGTATTACCGGGATTTTTAAAAGTTGGCATTACGTTTAAACCAATTATTTTTTGATTCATTAGTTCTTTATTATAGCGGATCGCCCATGTTTTAAAATCATTGATTCCATCTGCATTGAATTTCTTTTCAATGCTATACCAGTTGTTGGCAAGAAAAATATCATCACCTTCATTCCCTCTTATCAGGCTGTCTTTTCCAATAAAAATATTATTGAAAAATCTGAAGTTTTTTCTTTGACTTGTTTGCGAAAAACTTAGAGCCGCTTCTTTAGAATTGTATATGGTATTATTATAAACATCGCAATTATAAAATTGTTCGGAATCTTTTGAACTGTTCCAAATATACAACCCGGACTTCGAATCGGAAACCAATCCATCATTCTCACTGATATTAAACCTGATCACATTATTGTACCATGGGCTTGCTCCCCAATATTGAAATATACAATAACCGCTTCCCTGGTTATCATAAGAAAGACAATATTGGATAATTGAATTGGTGACACCGCCATCAAGGTCAAAACCGCCTCCATCAGCGCCACCGACAGAAGTTTTGTTGCGATAAGATATGCAATGCTGAATAATTACACTATCGGCTTCATAACACCAGATGCCAACCGGGCCATTTCCAATTCGTGGCATATCCCATCCGTTATTGGTTGCAGAACAATGGTCAATAACCACATTGGTAGAATGCCCTACAACAATTCCATTGCCACTTTGATTGGTAAGATTTGTGGGATCGCCTGCATTGTTATCTGCTTTGCAGTAAGTAATGTAAATATTCTTTGTGGTGAGTTTACTTTTATAATCTCCATCCACTCCAATTCCTGCAGCTCCATTACCATGTGCATTAACCTTATTTATAGTCGCATTTTTACAACTATAAATCTGCAATCCGGATTTTTGAAATCCGCTCACTTCAATATTGTTTATAGAAATATGATGACAATTACTGATTTCGATTCCTGATTTTGTATTGCCGCGCTTCCGTCCAGATCCTTTGCAGTTAATATTATTGATGTTTACAAAAGACAAATTATTAATTGCAATTGCAGTCCCATTTTCAGCATCAATTGTTGCAGTGCCATGTCCATAAGATGTAAGAACAAGAAAATGAGGGCTTCCTTTAATACCGGGCTGAATTGAATCTATCGCCAAATTGCCAAGGAAAATTTCACCTGCTTTAAAAAATAAACTATCTCCCACAGAAAGTTTCATAACATCCAGGTGGGCAATAGTCCTTAATGGCCGTTCCATTGAACCTTCATTTTTATCATCACCTTTCACACTGAAATAATAATTATGGCCTTTACCCGGATTACTATTTGGTGCATTATTTCCATTGAGAGTGAAAAATATACAATAAACATAACAGCAAAAAAGTAGTATCATGTATCAATTTATTAGAAAACCTTCGCAATTTTTAACTATAACTATCTTTTGTTTTCAAATGGGTTTTTAATCTTTCTTCTTTACTCATTCTTCGTTTATACATTACCGTAAATACTAATTACACGATATCCATTTCACGCTACTGTTTTACAATACCTTTCACAGTAAAACAACACCCGCCTGAATGACCAGTCGGGCAGGAATAAATGGATTTCGTGTTTCAAAGAAATATCCATTAATTCACTGCCAGCTTATCCTTTCCGGGTAAAATGGGGAAAGACGCATGTGGCTCCTGCTGATACCAATAGGCAACCGTAATGATATCCGATTCCTGGGGCAGATACCTTCCACCCGACTGCCAGCCAAGATCCTGTATCGTAACTTTCAGATCATTTTCAAACCTCACCGGATCCATGATATGCCAGCGATACATGCCAAATCGTTCCTGTGATTTATACAATCCATCCGGTTTTATTACCTGGTGAAGGCCCGAATAGGCAGTAGAAAATTCCTGGTATTGGTGTGTGACCGGATTCTCAAAATCATAAGAGCCACAAAAATAATCTTCAGTTCCTGTGCCTACTATTGTTGGATAATTTTTATCACCATCTATATAGAATTTTATTTCCCCTTCGCCCCACCAGCCATTATTATGAACGCCAATTGCCATATAAGTGCCTACGTATTGTCCTTTGCCTTTTACGCCATCAAGAATAGTATGTACCGAGCCATCGCCACGACCAGATCTCCTGTATTGCGCATGAAAATATCCTTCGTCTTTTCCTACTTCTGTTAATGTATAATTGACCTGGTAGTATAGCCGCATTGGCTCGTCATCTATATTCTGCATGGTTATTTTACACTTCTTTCTGAATGGCATTTTCCAATAACAACTAAATGCACTGCCCGGATTTACAGTTACCGCCAATGAANTTAAAGGCGCATACTCATTCCAGCCCATANCAAAAAAAGCGCCAACAGGGGCTTCCACCGATGGTGTTTTTTCATCATCCCAATAAAAACGGATAATGGAAAATTGCCAGTTACCAGTAGGTGTCATCCATATTTGCTGAATAGCACCAGGGCCTTCCATCTCAGCAATAATAACTGTTTCACCAGGATTAATAATTATAAATGGATTTGCCTTCCATCCCACACCAAGGTCCCTTGCTTCGCTGGCAGCGTTCGCAATATTGCGTTTACCCTTATCCGTTATCGGATCGGCCATAGCACCTTTTCCTTTTTCACCTGTAATATTTTCAGGGCTTATAGATCTGGTCTTTGCGTCCGATAGTCTTGAAAGATTACCCATGTTCATGTCAAGCCCATTAAACTTCTCAGTCTGCCCAAACAAAGTAGCAGCGTTCAAAACCAATAAAATGGCGAAGATTTTTTTCATAAAAAGAATATTAAAAATGAAAGAATCAAATTTTTATTGAAACTATGAAAAATAATGGAATTCATTTTGGACAAAAATTAAAAACTCAACGGTGTACATTCTTAAAGGCAGCTACTAATATTTCAATTGCAGTTACCGGCATGTTATACAGAAAGTTATTTGGAAATAGTACATTAGCAAATAAAATTATATTTTTCATGATAAAAAATTCTGCTCTTTTCGCTTCTTTCCTCTTCCTGTATTCTACCAACATTTATTCCCAAAACTATATTCCTTTTAACAACAAGGATATTTCTTATGAAGGCAGAATTGAATATACAACTGATGCGGCAGAATTAATGTGGCCAGGAACTTCAGTCAATATTAATTTTAAAGGAACAGGAATATCCGGAATATTTAAAGACGAGGATACTTCNAATTATTACAATGTCATTATTGATAAAAACCGGATTTATAAAATACAATTTGATACTTTAAAAAAAATCGCTGTTCTTGCCTCAGGCCTTTCTTATGGCAAACATTCTTTGCAACTTTTCAAACGTACAGAATGGGATAAAGGAAAAACATGGTTTTATGGTTTTGAAACCAACCCGGAAACGAAACTGCTTACCCCGGATAAATTACCAAAAAGAAAGATCGAATTTTTTGGAAATTCTATTACCTGTGGCTATGCAATATATGATACTGCCAAGGATTTTCCTTACGGATATTACGAAAATAATTATGATGCTTATGCTGCTATTACCGCGCGGCATTTTAACGCCCAATATCATTGCACCTCCAAAAGCGGGATCGGAATTATGGTAAGCTGGTTTCCGCTCATAATGACTGAAATGTACGACCGGCTTGATCCTACAGACTCCACAAGTAAATGGGATTTCTCAAAATACACTCCCGATCTTGTGGTGATCAATTTATTTCAAAACGATGCCTGGATCGTAACGATGCCTGATAATCAACAATTCAAAAATCGTTTTGGAACCAAAGCTCCCGACGAATTGCAGATTGTTCAGGCATATAAGAATTTCGTTCAAACGATAAGATCCACGTATCCAAAAGCACAAATAATTTGCATGTTGGGTAGTATGGATATTACGAAAAAAGGATCGCCCTGGCCGGGATATGTTCAAAAGGCAGTTGATCAATTACACGACAAAAAGATTTTTACTTATTTCGCTCCTTACAAAGAAACTTATGGACATCCAAAAGTGAAGGAGCAAAAAGTGCTTGCAGATGGCCTTATAAAATTTATTGATACACACATAAAATGGTGAGATGATTCTTTGTTCATGTTTTTTAATGTCATTAATAAAGAATATTCTCTTTTTTCGATAGCTTACATAATTATATAATTCCGGTTCCATCATTAATTGAAACAACATAAGGACTGAGTTTTTTCCCAGTATGTTTTTCATATTGTGCAGATATATCTTTTATTAAAACCGGTATCATTTCTTCTTTTACAAGATTAATGGTGCACCCGCCAAAACCACCACCCATCATCCTGGCGCCAATTACTGCATCATTATTTCTTACAAAATTGATCAGGTAATCCAGTTCATCACAACTCACTTGGTACATCAGGCTGAGGCCATCATGAGTGGCAAACATTTTTTCGCCCATGCTCTCTATATCACCTCGTTTCAGGTCGTCACATGCTTTTTGTAACCGGTTTATTTCCTGTACCACAAAACGGCTTCTCATATCAATGAGTTTATCTTTTGGCAATACATATTTATCCAGCATATCTTCCGTTACATCGCGCAGGGAAACCACTTTCGGTTCATGTTGCCGGATCCATTCCACTGCCTGCGCACATTCTTTCCGGCGGGTGTTATATTCTGAAGAAGCCAATGAATGTTTCACGTTGGTATCAAGCAAAAGAATTTTAATTCCATCCAATTTAAAAGGCACATAATCATATTCCAATGAACGGCAATCTAATTTTATCACATGATCTTTCTTTCCCATCATGGAAGCAAACTGATCCATAATACCGCACATCACTCCCGCATACTCATGCTCTGCCATTTGAGACATTTTTACCATTTCAATTCTTTCTAAATTGGTATGTAACAATTCATTCAAAGCAAAGGTAGTAGCGCATTCCACCGCAGCAGAGGAAGACAATCCCGCACCAATCGGAACATCACTTGTAAGTAATGCATTAAACCCTTTTAAACTGACTCCCATTTTTTGAAACTGTGCAACGGCTCCCAGCATATAATTGGGCCAACTGATATCCCCAAAAGGTTTGAGATCGTTTATAGAAATGGAAAATTCTTCATCAAGATCATCAGCTACCAGGTGTATTTCATCATCATCACGCAACGAAATGGCGAGATAAGCAGCTTTATCAATTGCGGCAGGTAATACAAAACCATCATTATAATCAGTATGCTCACCAATAATATTAATTCGGCCGGGAGAACGCACAACCAACGGATCGCTACCAAATATTTCCTTAAATTTTTCGGTTATTTTTTTCTTCATTTTTAATAATACTTTTCAATTTATTCAAATATGGTTTCAACAAAAAAGTTGATACGATTTAAAAGTAGGATTCTTATGCTTACGATTAAAATTTAAAATTTTTATGTTGCCACGAATCATACGATTATTCTCAAATACAACATAATCTTCAACATACCCTTACAACTTCCATATCCAATAAGTCTCCCAGTTTTTGAATTTTAGAACTAATATGTCCTATCCCAACGGCACAATGATGTGCAGGTCCATAGCTATTCCAGTCGTTGACAAACTTGCGGGCCTCAATACTAAACTTATAGCAACTGTTTGTGTTTCCTATTTCTAATATTGGACCGGGAACGGATTCTCCTTCAGCAACAAGCAACATCAGTTTACCCGGTGATTCAACTACTGACAAAAGTGTTACCGGTCCATGCTTTACGGCCATCTCAACCGATAGTCCTTTACCCACTTTTCCATGATAAACCTCTAGCGCCCGAACCTTTATTTTTCCTTCTGCGATTTTGATGTGGCCAGGGCCATCATGTCCCATCAATACTACATCATCGGCGTAGTCCATGGCATAATATTCGGTAAAAGATCCGCCCGCTCCAAAGCTATCCATGATCTTCATTGCCTGGGCATTCTTTATCTCATACTCGCCAGCCACCGGAATGCCTCTTGCCGTCAACAACGAATTACCCAAAATAATGGAACTGATTGCTTCTTCATTATCAGTATTACCTGTTCCTTTGTAATAATAGGCCAGGGAGCCCAACTTATATTTCTCCACTAACCTGTCCAGGGCCACAGAAGTGATAGCTGATCTTTCTAATTCTTCAGCAGAGCAATCCTTTTGAACATCAAACTGATCGTAAAAAAGTTTTACCCTTTTTTGTATTTCTTCCTTTGTTATAGTTTTGCGAAGAGCTGCCAGTTCATCTACTTCAATGAGTTCTATGTGGCCGCCAAAATATGCATATTGTTTTGTGAGATCAGTATAAATATCCAACATCCCACTGTAATAATGACCCATGCAACCCAGCCTATTGTAAAACATAATTTTTGCAACCCTTGCTGCTGCTATCCATTCGGCCACTTCGTTCCAGCACTGTTTATCATTATGCAACATACCGGTGATTTGATGAAATTTGATTCCCGTGCGATTGAAAACATTGGCAATCTCAGGAACTGAACAGGGAGAACAATGGGCCAGCCATTCACCTGTCATCTTTTTGCGATCATTCATTTTATTGAATGCTTCATAATCTATGGCTGCTTCCGGTGAAAGATTTAAAATGATAACGGGTACTTTTGCGCGCCTAACTACCGGGAGCACTGTTGAGGATAAAGCATAGGTCGTAACATACAGGAAGAGAATATCCACATCCTCTTCACGAAAAGATTTACCTGCTTCAAATGCTTTATCTACATTATCAATAAGACCGCGGTTTACAATCTCAACTCCCAAATCCCTTAATTTGTTCTCTACTATTTTGATGTATCCCGTAAGTCTTTCTTCAAGGCCTTCAAATTGCTCCCAGTAAGCCTCAAGCCCAATTCCAAAAAGTCCGACCTTAAGTTTTGATTCCATTTCTATAATTTTAATTGTATTAATTGGAATAAAAATCAATTTAGGAAAACGTACCCGCCATCAACAAATGGTGTACGAAAAAAAACCAAATAATTTATACTTAGTCTTTAAATTTAATTACCGCAACAGCGAATGGTTGAAGCCTGATCGAATCACTAGTTACCAATATGCTGCCAGGCGCGTTTTCTCTTGTCGTAATATCAACATAACTCATAACTGCGCCCTTTGCTGTTCCTGAAGGCAAAAGAATTTTCTTTTCTTCATTATCTTTATTTATCAACAAAAGTTTCTTACCATTTTTTGTTATAAATCCCTGGGCAATCACGCCTGATACATTCGAATACGCATTGACGAGAGTATCGCCTGCTTCAAAATTTTCATGGAGTAATTTAAGTACCCAATACCTCGCATTGGGTTTCCCGTTTTTCCAGTCCATCATACTTACCGATGGGAATTGAGTAGGATAACCAACAAGCTGAGACTCACCCACTACATCTACGCCTAAATTTGCTAATTCGACATAAATGTAGGCAAACATTGCACCTGATAAATTCCAATAGCGATCCAGTATAGGATTATTAGTATCATTGCCGGATAGAATATTACCCACTTCGTTTATAGTTGTAAATACATTTGGCGACAGGCGCTTTCTGATACTTTCTATATATCTTACCCTATCTAAAAATCCATTCGCCTGGTTGAAAAATGAATACTGGTAACAATTGATAGTTTGTTTACTATTATCCGGTGTACCATAAAAATGATAGGAGATACCCTCTAACCCTACTTCCGGACTATGATTTGCAGGATTGAGAAAATATTCAAACCAGGAAGGATTCCCCTCGTAGGCAAGAGACATTCCTATAAACTTAGTTTCAGGTGATATTTTTTTCAATGCAATTACAACTTTATCATATATCCTGGTATATAGTTGGGCACTAATATTATGTTCAAGGTCAGGCTCGTTGAGCACTTCCCAATAGGGTATCTTATAAAAGTGGCCTGATTTATGAAAATGGCCCAGCTCATCAGTGAACCCTCCTTTAGTGTACCATTCGAAAAGTCTTATATAATAATTCGTCAATTGAGCCAGGGTAGTATCTTTAAGTTTTGTTCCCTGGTTATAATCCCAGCAAGTTTTATAGGCATCATCCGGGTAGGTAACTATCGAATCTGTCTTCCACATCCAGGCCGGTGTAGTACTAAAATTAATTACAACAGAGTGTCCTTTGGTTGCATCCATCAAAGCTTCCATTGTGCTATCCAGGTAGGTAAAGTCCCAAAACGTATTATCATCAGTAGGTGGTTTTAATTCTGCCACTGCCATTTTAGGATAAGGGAACCAGGGAACGTATCTTACGTAATCTGCTCCCAGATTCTCTAATGCTTTAAAAGTTGCTTTATGAATGGGCGAACTGTTGCGAACCATAGGATTTTCAACTAGCTGAAGGGTTAAATTTGTTTTGGAGACTGCAGCAGTTTTGCTCCAATCTATGCTTAGTGGGTTACTTTGCGCATCACCATGATTGCATAAAAATGATAACATCACGCTGGCAAAAAAAATCCTTACTTCAAAAAAATGTAATTTCTTTTTCATATCAATTGTCATTTTAAGAATTTAAAAATTTCAGTATCGTAGAAAATAAGATTGGATCATTGTAAAAAAATACATCTTTAATTCAACCACAAATTATATAATAAGAATTGACGGGCTGTCTTGCGCTATCTTGTTATTAATTATTTCTCCATTAAAAAAAAGAATTGAAAGTAAAGTAAAAATGATTTCTTTATCTATTAATTTTCGAAATTGATAAATTGAAAATTCGTCTAAAAAAAATGAAATTAATTTTATGGGATTTATTTTAAATAAAATTTTTAAAAAAATTATTTAAGAATCTTTAATAATTGTTTGTTTACTGATAAAGCGATCAAAGCGATTTCCTCAAAGTCAATGCAAACGGCACCTCTAAATGTTGCTTGTCATTATTCAAAACCATGTCAGCCACCATCTCGCCCATTGTTTTAAAATCTGTTGAAATAGTGGTAATTCCATTCAAAATAAAACGCTTCCATGGCGTTTCATTATAAGAAATAATTCCCACATCTTTTCCTACTTCCAATTGAGTGCCTTGAATTTTTTCAAGCAAAACAACAAGATCATCTTCCATAAGATTGATAAAAACTTCGCCCAGGCTAATGTGCTCTTCGGCCAAATGTTGAACCACTGAATGATTGAAAGCATATTCACTGCAGAAAGAATGAAAGCCTCTTAAAATTTCTTCAGGGTGATAGGTATATTCAGGAAAAACAATTTTTATAGTTTGATATTTACTCAAATGTGGAAGCGCTTCCTTTAATGCAAGAAAAATATTCTGCTCAAAATTTTCATACACAGCCCCGTATTCTCTTTTGATACCCGAAATTAATTTATCCAACAAAATTAAGTGGCCGCCTTCAATCTCATTTATGATTTCATGGGCAGTATCTC
>JGI20205J14842_1000358_pt1 | contig 10715 bp, 12 predicted proteins | sample NGESurshal092012_2_FD_14842 | JGI IMG/M metagenome (IMG submission 14842) | reverse complement strand
CCTGCATATAATTGAGGATAGATTTTCTTATTGATCCTGTCCTGCGCTCCTTTTCCCAGCCGGCTTTCTTCGAGCACTATCGGACGTTCTTCATCAATATCGCTTGGCTTTTCAGTAATATTATGAGCCCAGTCTTCCAGTATCTGAAAACCCTTATCAATATTGGAAGGTTTGTCTGTTGGGATAGGAAGTATATAAACTGTTTCATCAAAGCTGGTATAAGCATTCAAATCGCTGCCAAAACCCACGCCAATGGACTGTAGAAAAGAAATGATATCATTCTTTTTAAAATGAGTAGTGCCGTTGAAAGCCATGTGCTCGGTTAAATGCGCCAGGCCTTGCTGGTCGTCATCTTCAAGAATTGAACCTGCATTAACTACCAAACGCAGTTCTACTTTTTGTTCGGGCTTTTTATTTTGGCGTATGTAGTAAGTAAGGCCATTAGAAAGTTTACCGATTCTTACATTTGGGTCTATGGGTAATTTATCATTTAAATTTTGCTGCGCAAAAAGTGATTGTGATGATAGAAGAAAAAAAGCAATAAAAAACCGCAGAAGTTTCATGTGAAAGATTTATTTTAATAATGTGACAAATATAATAGAGATAAGGAGAAAGGGGGTGTTAAAAAAACAGAGTTTTATATTTTGGAGATTAACTAAAGAAAAACCCTTACTAANTAAGAATGTGTCTTAAATTAAATCACAAATCAATAGTTACGTTTAAGCATTCCTGTTGTTTTAATAAAANNGGGACAAAAGATGTCACAGTAAACGAACAAATAGGAATGATTTNTATTTNAGGGAAACAAAAAGCGGGCTATGTATATCGGTCTTAAATTNTATTTCTTTTACCAGTTTCTTTGTGTCATTAAAGAAATAATTATNATTGCAATAAAATTNCAACGCNAAACNCTCTNNNATTTACANNTNTAAATAAATTGCCAAATCTTATATGCAAACAACCCGGTTAGTTACAAAACCACACTACCTTATTCTCGATGGACTGCGCGGTGTGGCGGCGGTGATGGTCGTTGCTTTTCATCTTTGTGAGGCACACTCTGCAGGCCCTCTTTTCCAGTTAATAAATCACGGCTACCTGGCGGTGGATTTCTTTTTCGTATTGTCCGGTTTTGTTAATTGGCTATGCCTACGATGACCGATGGAACANGATGANCCTTCGCAGTTTTTTTAAACGNCGTCTTATCCGCCTTCAGCCAATGATTGTAATGGGAATGATTATCGGAGCGATTTGTTTTTATTTCCAGGATTCATCACTNTGGCCNGCGATACATACCGTACCTGTATGGAAACTGCTNNTNGTGATGTTGATTGGTTTTACGCTCATCCCTGTTCTACCTTCAATGGATATCAGGGGCTGGCAGGAAATGCATCCACTTGATGGACCGGGCTGGTCACTCTTTTTTGAGTATATCGCCAATATTCTTTACGCTCTTGTTATAAGAAAATTTTCAAAAACGGCACTTTCTATCCTCGTGTTTCTATCTGCTTGTGCGTTAATACAACTTGCTGTTGCCAATGGCGATCTTATCGGTGGATGGTCAGTTACTGCAGAGCAATTACGGATTGGTTTTACCCGGGTGATGTATCCGTTTTTTGGAGGACTATTGCTTTCGCGGGTTGCAAAACTAACTTATGTAAAAAATGCTTTCCTATGGTGCAGCCTTTTATTGATTATTATTTTCTCCATTCCAAGACTCGGTGGCACTGAGCATTTATGGATGAATGGTCTTTATGAGTCTTTAAGCATTATTCTTATTTTTCCCCTGATCGTTTTTATGGGAGCAAGCGGCGAAATAAAAAGTAAACGCGGTACCCGGATCTGTAAGTTCCTGGGGGCTATTTCTTACCCTCTTTACATGACCCATTATCCACTAATATATATTTACACAGGCTGGGTGACCGATACTAAAATTCCATTGGCCCGCGCCTATCCTATGGCTTTACTTGTACTCGTATCATCTATTCTGATTGCTTATTTATGCTTAAAATTATATGACGAACCAATAAGAAATTGGTTGAAAAAGAAATATGATACCCAGGGATGATTGAAATAATCTGATACCAAATAGCAGCTTAATCCTTTTGGCCAGAATAGAAAACTGATTTTATAAAATCCAATTCGGGGTGTATGGCAACAATCGGAACTGCTAATGAAAAAGCAAATCTTGTTTTAGGGGATTGGCAACAAAATCGCCATAATAAAAGAATGGCTATAACGAATTTTACTCCACTACTCCTTCCAAATCATAATCAAAAGCCTTTGTAATTTTTACATTCACGAAATCTCCAAAATTTAATTTTGTAGAAGAATTTATAATCACTTCGTTATCCACTTCCACACTGTCAAATTCGGTACGACCCATGTATTTTCCTGCTTCTTTTTTATCAATAATCACTTTAAAAGTCTTGCCTATTTTTTCCTCATTTTTTCTATAGGAAATTTCCTGTTGCACGTCCATTATTTCCTGCGCCCTTCTCTCTTTTTCTTCTGCCGGCACATTATCTTCTAAATCGTGTGCAGTCGTATTTTCTTCATGGGAGTAAGTAAAAATTCCTACGCGGTCGAATTCCATTTTCTTCAAAAATAATTTTAATTCTTCCACATCATCCTGCGTTTCGCCCGGGAAACCCGCTATCAGTGTAGTTCTTATACACATGCCTGGAATTTTGTATTTTATTTCGCCAATAATATCTTCCATTTCTTCTCTTGTAATTTGCCTTTTCATTGCTTTGAGCATCCTGTTACTGGCGTGTTGTAAAGGCATGTCAAGATAGTTGCAAATATTTTCATGCTCTTTCATCGCATCAATTATTTCCATCGGAAATTTTGAAGGATATGCATAATGCAATCTTATCCATTCCAAACCGGGAATAGCTGCCAGTGAATGAAGTAATTTCGGCAATTCCCTTTTTTTGTAAATATCCAAACCGTAGTAAGTAAGTTCCTGCGCTATCAGCATAATTTCTTTTACTCCTCGTGAAACTAATTTTTCTGCTTCGGCTACCAAAGATTCTATCGGGCGGCTGATATGTTTTCCGCGCATTAATGGTATCGCGCAAAATGAACAGGTACGATTGCAACCTTCACTTATTTTCAGGTAAGCATAATGGTTAGGAGTGCTTAATAATCTTTCGCCAATCAATTCTGCTTTATAATCCACATCAAATTTTCTTAGCAAAAAAGGCAATTCCATCGTTCCAAAATAGGCATCTACTTCGGGGATTTCTTCTTCCAGGTTTTGTTTGTAGCGCTCGCTCAAACATCCTGTAACATATACTTTATCAAGCTTTCCGCTTTTTTTTAGTTCTACCTGCTCCAGGATGGTATTAATGCTTTCTTCTTTTGCAAGGTCAATAAATCCACAGGTATTGATCACCACAATGTTGTGATCCATCTTTTTGCTCTCGTGCAATACATTTATATCAGCAGCGGCTAGTTGTCCGCTAAGCACTTCGCTATCTACCATGTTCTTGCTGCACCCCAGCGTGATGATATTTACTTTGTCTTTTTTATTTTTTGTTTTCATTGTTGTATAACACGAATTTTTATCACGAATTACACGAATCTTCTTTTACCACCAATTTCCACGACTCAGGAAAACAGATTCACAACAAACAAACAAATAGTTGAAATTTCTATTTCCTTTAAACAATTCTTAAACAATTCTTAAACTTTCCAAACCAATAAACCAATAAACCATTTAACCAATAAACCAATTAACTATGTCACTACTTCACCCCTCCAAACAAACTATCCACAAATTCTTTTTTATCAAATACCAATAAATCCGTTGCTTTTTCTCCCACTCCAATAAACTTTACGGGAATTTTAAATTGATCAGCAATTGCCAATACTACACCGCCCTTTGCCGTTCCATCAAGTTTGGTAATAGTAAGCGCCGTAACTTCTGTCGTTGCTGTAAAATGCCTTGCCTGTTCCAATGCATTTTGACCTGTACTACCATCCAATACCAGCATTACTTCGTGTGGTGCGTTAGGTAACACTTTATTGATTGACCTTTTTATTTTATTCAATTCATCCATCAGGTGAATTTTGTTGTGCAATCTGCCGGCGGTATCAATTATTATTACATCTACATTCTTTGCAATACCACTTTGCACCGCATCATACGCTACTGCACTTGGATCGGATCCCATCGCATGTTTTACAATCGGGACGCCGGTTCTCTGGCTCCAGATATTTAATTGATCTACCGCAGCCGCTCGGAAAGTATCAGCGGCTCCGAGTAAAACTGATTTTCCCGCTAAGGAAAAATTGTGTGCGAGTTTCCCAATCGTTGTTGTCTTTCCTGCGCCATTTACCCCAACTACCAATATCACATGCGGCTTGTGTGTAGAAGGAAGTTCGTAATTAATATAAGAAGTATCCTGCGGAGCATCCACCAATATGGATTGTATTTCTTCTTTCAAAATCCGGTTCAGTTCAGCTGTGTTAATGTATTTATCCTTTGCCACTCTTTTTTCTATTCCGTCAATAATTTTTACAGTGGTATCCACACCTACATCTGCACTCACCAAAGCGTTTTCAAGATCATCGAGCACTTCTTCATCTACCGTACTTTTGCCGGCAATTGCTTTGGTAATTTTATCAAAAAAACCTTCCTTGGTTTTTTGCAAACCCTGGTCAAGACTTTCTTTCTGCTCCTTTTTCCCAAAAATTTTATCAAATATTCCCATTGTAAAAAAGTTGTAAGGGGTAAAATAAATAAAGCTATCCTCAACTGATGCAGGATAGCTTTAAAAAAAATTGAAACATCGCAATTAGCTTGCTAAATGATCCTTGATTTTATCTTTATGAACGATAGATTCCTTAAAAGTATAAGACCCTGATTTGGGGCTGCGTACGGTACGTACTACTTTGGTCCAGTTTTTTGCATCCGCTGCTGCTTTCTGGTCCTTGGTTTTTATCGCTGTTTTTGCTGCTTTTGCCATGATGTTTAATTATTTAATTTCTTTATGTACAGTAACTTTTTTTAAGATGGGATTGAATTTTTTCAATTCCAAACGTTCAGGGGTATTTTTTTTATTCTTTTTGGTAATATAACGGCTGGTGCCGGGAAGTCCTGAAGCTTTATGCTCTGTACATTCCAAAATTACCTGAACCCTGTTTCTATTCTTTGCCATTTTTATAATTTAATAATGTGATAATATGCCAATGAGCTAATCAGTGCATTTATATTTTTACCCCTTTTGCTCTCATTTCCTTTACCACAGTGAATAGGCCGTTCTTATTAATAGTACGAATAGCTTCAGAAGAAAGCTTCAAAGTAATCCATTTGTCTTCCTCTGCCAGGAAATACCTCTTTTTCTGAAGGTTGGGTAAAAACCTTCTGCGGGTCTTAATATTTGAATGCGAAACAGTATTACCTGAGATCGGTCTTTTTCCTGTTACCTGACATACTCTAGCCATAAGATTCTTTTTTTTCGGACGGCAAAGATAATGAAGAAATAATTATTTGAAAAATAAAAGTTGCCATTTTTTAATTAAAAACACGAATTTTTGGCACAAATTCCGCGGATTACCTGCTCATAATTCATTGATCATAGAAAATAACTGACACTTCTTACCTTACCTCCGATACGGCACAATTTATGAAGTAAATAGGATTATGGAAACATTTAACGACTTAATAAAAAGCAAACAACCTGTATTGGTTGACTTTCATGCTACATGGTGCGGCCCATGCAAACAAATGGCGCCGGAATTACAACGTTTTGCCAAAAATAATACGGGAAAACTTAGAGTGATAAAAATAGATATTGATAAGAATCAGCCAACCGCACAGCAATTCAACATTCAAGGCGTGCCTACTTTAATCCTTTTTAAGGAAGGAAAAATATTGTGGCGCCAATCCGGGGCTATGAGTGCACAGCAAATTTCCAATGGTGTAAGCGCTCATTTATAAAGAGGTAAATTTGTCATTATTCTTTTAATCAAAAAAAATAAAAATGGCGGTAAATACAATAAGTGCCACTTTCAAAGGCGGAATGAATTTTACGGCGGAAGTTTTTGGGCACAAAATTGAAATTGATAAAAATGAAGCAGATGGCGGAAAGGATATTGGCACAAGGCCAAAAGCGCTGATGTTGGTTTCCCTGGCAGGCTGTACAGGATTTGATGTAGTAAGTATTTTAAATAAAATGCGGGTGGAATTTTCTGATTTTTCTATTAAAGTAGATGGGCATCTTACAGAAACAGAAACTAAAACTTATGACGATGTAGTTATTAATTACACTATTAAAGTAGCTAAAGAAGATGAACCAAAAGTTTTAAAGGCAGTAAAGCTTTCTGAAGAAAAATATTGTGGTGTAAGTAAAATGTTTCAGGCATTTGCAAAAGTTTCTTTTAAGATACATTATTTGTAAACTCTCCTTTTCCTCGTGAGATGGAAAGTCTCACAGAAATCTACAGCAAACAAACAAATAATTGAAATTTCTATTATTCATATAATCCTCCTTCGGGGGCGACTTTCCCCTCCTTTCTTTCGTTGTAAACGCGCACCATTTGCAAACTAATTGCCAGCAAAATAAGTCCAAAGCCAAGATAAAATCCCGGACCTAAAAATTTATTTTCTTTAAAAATAATAAAGGCTAAAATAATAGAATATATCGGCTCAAAATTATAAGTAAGGTTAACGGTAAATGCAGAAATATGTTTCAGTGCCTTCAGGCTGAGATTGAATGCAAATACTGTACAAACGCCCGCTAAAATAATTAACCACAACCAATCTGAAGGGGTAGGTATAAAATAGGTGGCGGGAAAAAAATGAAGATACACCGGAAGTATAAAACACAAGGCTATAAAACCTCCTGTCATTTCATACATAGTAACCGTATTGGGCAAAAAATCAATCAGAATTCTTTTATTGAAGATTGGAAAAAGACACGCGAGCATAGCAGAAATAATCCCGAAAATGATTCCTGTCTTATATTCAGGATAAAAATTAAAAATGAGATAAATGCCGGCCACGGCAAGCATTCCCAGGAATACCTCAACTAAATCCACTCTTCTGCGCATGATAAGTGGCTCGAATAGAGAAGTAAAAAAACCAATGGTAGATAAGCAGGTAACCGAAACTGAAACATTGGAATATTTGATACTGCCATAAAAGCTTACCCAATGCAATGAAATGATAGCTCCAATAGCAAAAAGTTTTAAGGTATTTTTCAGCGAAATTTTCTTTAATTGATTTCTGAAAAATAAAACTACCCACAGTATCAACGCGCTCAGCAACATTCGGTAGGCAGTCAGCAGCCCTTCATTTAATGTAATCAATTTTCCCAAAATAGCAGTAAATCCTGCGAGTATCACTGCAAAATGAAGTTGAAGAAATGCTTTTTTCAATGAAAATTAAATGCTTTTTTATGGAAAGATTTCATCGAAATCTTTCGGTTTCTGTTTTTAAAAATTAAAAACAAAAATAAATGAAGAAGGCCTCAAATAAAATTTATGTTTTCTTAAGCGCAAAAATTACTCAGAGACTAACAGAGGAGACACAAAGAACCACCTGGAAAAAATCTCTGTGAAGTTTTGTGAAACTCTGTGAAACTACCGGTAACAATAAACAAACAAATAATCCTGATTTCTATTTCCAAAATGATAAAATTACACAACGATTCATTCTAAACTCAATTAGAAATACTAAAAAAAAACTTCTGAAAAACTTTGTGGGCTCTGTATAACAGCAACAAATAAAATTTTACAGAATTTCACAGAAACGGCTCCCAGAGCCATTGGACAAGAATCTACAACACTATATAATGAAGTAAAACAAAAACAATTAACAATCCTTTTTATAAAAAAAAATAAGCACACTGAATTGTAGCAATCATAGCTTTATATTTGCCCACTGTTAATAAAATCCAAAATATGAGCTTTAAACGAATTAACAACATTACGGGATGGGTGATTTTAGCTATCTCCTCCTTTGTTTATTTATCTACAATGGAAGCCACCGGCAGTTTTTGGGATTGCGGCGAGTTTGCTTCCAGTGCATACAAACTTCAGATTCCGCATCCACCGGGAGCGCCATTATTTATTATGCTCGGTAGATTATTTATGGTTCCGTTCTCAAATCCAAATCATGCGATTCTTGGACTTAATACCATGAGCGCTTTAATGAGTGGATTTTGTATTTTATTTTTATTCTGGAGCATTACCCATTTTGCCCGTAGAATTTATGAAAAAAATAATTCAAAGCCTCTTACCGATAACCAAATATTTACCATTATGGCCGCAGGGGTGGTCGGAGCTCTTGCCTATACTTTCAGTGATTCATTTTGGTACAGTGCAGTAGAATCAGAAGTATATGCGAGTTCTTCATTTTTCACTGCTATCGTTTTTTGGGCTGCGCTCAAATGGGACCAGGCTGTTCTCAATGAGAAATTAAAAGGAGTCAAAGGAAATTTTACCCCGGCAGATAAATGGTTGATTTTGATTTTTTATTTGATAGGCCTTGCTGTAGGCGTGCATTTACTGCCTATCCTTACTATTCCTGCCATTGTTATGGTCTATTATTTCAGGCGTTATGAAGTGACGAGGTGGGGTACCTTTTGGGCATTCTGCGTAGCGTGTGTCGTTACAGGAATCGTACAGGTTCCTATGATACAATGGAGCATTAAGCTGGCGGCTGATTTTGATATTTTATTTGTCAATAGTTTTGATCTACCCTTCTTCACAGGCTTTACTTTTTTCTTTATATTCCTTGCCTTTTTAATATTCCTGATGTTAAGACTGGCAAAGAAAAAAAACTGGAATTTTTTAAGATTGGCCATGTGGAGTTTTGCTTTTGTATTACTTGGCTTTTCTACTTATTTCACTACCATGATCCGTTCACTGGCCGACCCTGCAGTTGATATGTTTAATGTAGATAACCCTTTAAGTCTTGAAGGATACCTTACCCGCGAACAATATGGCGACTGGCCAATATTAAAAGGCCAGGATTTTACTGATGAACCCACTGATCAAAAATATTTGGACGTTTATGTAAAAGGCGCTCATAAATATGTAAAGAAAGGCAAAAAGGTAGAAACAATTTACGACCCCGCTGATCTGCATTATTTCCCGCGCATGTGGGATAATAGCAACGACCAGGGCCACGCTGACTATTATGCAAATTTTGCGGGAATTCAAAAAGATCCCAAAACCGGCAAGTATTTCGATAAACCTACCATGGCTGACAATATCAGTTTCTTTTTTCAATACCAGCTCAATTGGATGTACGTGCGTTATTTTATGTGGAATTTTGCAGGAAAACAAAATGACATTGAGGGAATAGACATGGGGAATGTGCGTGATGGAAACTGGATCACGGGAATACCTTTTTGGGACAATGCGCGGCTGGGCGATCAAAGTAAAATGCCTGACACCCTTAAAAACAATAAAGCCCATAACAGGTTATTTGCATTACCATTATTACTTGGCCTACTCGGCCTCATTTATCAATATCAAAAAGATAAAGAAAATGGTTTAGTAGTAGGATTATTATTTTTCTTCACAGGTATTGCTATTGTAATTTACCTGAACCAGGCAGGCAATCAGCCGCGAGAAAGAGATTATGCCTATGTAGGATCTTTTTATGCATTTGCAATGTGGATAGGACTTGGCGTAATGTATGTAAAAGAACTTTTTGAGAAATATATGAATAGTAAAACGGCTAATTATGTTTCTGCAGGTTTGTGCCTGCTTGCCGTACCGGTATTGATGGCCGGACAAGAATGGAATGACCATGACCGCAGTCATAAAACACTTGCCAGGGATCTGGCCACTGATTATCTACAAAGTTGTGCGCCCAATGCCATTCTAATAACTTTTGGAGATAATGACACTTACCCGCTTTGGTTCGACCAGGAAGTATTGGGAGTAAGAAGAGATATAAGAGTTATTAATTCGAGTCTGCTCGGAACAGATTGGTATATCAACCAACTTAGATATGCTGTCAATAAAAGTGCGCCCATTCCCGTGGTATGGACTCCCGACCAGATAATTGGAAGTAACCGGGATGCTATTTATTACTTCCCCGACCTTCCAGGCGCAAAAGTAGATCAGACGAAGCCAATGGATCTTCTTACCATGATGAAAGATTATGCAGGCAGTGATGATCCTTCAAGAATGTATCAGAACGGAAATGATTTCCTCAATATTTTCCCAACAAAGAATGTGGAAGTACCCGTTGACACTAATCTTGTAAGGCAAAATGGAACGGTAAATCCGGAAGACACTGTATTGAGCGAAATAGATTTTACAATTCCTAAAAATGCGCTTATGAAAAATGAAAGCGCTATCCTCAATATTATTGCCGCCAATAAATGGAAAAGACCAATATATTTTACTTCACCTTATGATGAACTTGGTTTTCAGAATTATTTAAGAACAGACGGGCTTACCTACAGACTGGTTCCGGTAAGAAATGGTGAAGTAAACCGGAAATGGGCATATGATGTGATGATGAACAAATTCGTTTTTGGAAATGCAAATGTGTCGGGGGTTTATTTTGATGAGGAAAATAGAAGGCACCTGAACACCATCAGGATGCAATATGCACAGGTAGCAAATAATCTTGCAGGAAATGGGAAGTTAGATGAGGCAAAACAATTACTGGAAAGATGCGACAAAAATATGTTGCAACAGAATTTCCCTTATGGATTAGCTTCACGTGCACAGCAACAGGATCA
>JGI20205J14842_1000357_pt1 | contig 10721 bp, 31 predicted proteins | sample NGESurshal092012_2_FD_14842 | JGI IMG/M metagenome (IMG submission 14842) | reverse complement strand
CCGCCGCGCAACCGGCCGCCACGTCAGCGGCCGAAGTTCTTGCCCCGCCGGGCGCTAGCCTCATCAGGCTTCCGCTCTCCCCACACCCGCCCGCCGCGGTGGAAGACGTGCAGCCCGAGCCGTGCCCGCCTTCCGTTTCCGCCGCAGGAGGTGCACTGCCTCGTGCTGTACCTGAAGACGGTGCCCGCATGGCGGCCGGTTCCGCCGCAGGGGCGGCACTTCCGGTTCGGGTGCAGGTGCAGCGAGATGAGGTAGGCAAGTAACAGGATGCCGCCGATGGCGAGAAGCGTGCCCATGCCGTGATTGTTGCCCGGGTGACGGTGCGCCGCCACTATTCCGCATGACTCAGGCCATACGCGGAGACCTGAACCCCGGCGCGCGGATTTTGCGGATACGCGAATACCATGATCACCATGACCCCGCGCGCCGCCGTCGATCAGCGCGTCGCTGAGATCCGCGCCATGACCGACCTGGACGCCGCTTACGACGCCGCGCAGCAGCTGGCACTCGACACGGCCATCTTCCGGTCCGAGGCGGCGACGCTGCGATCCGAGACGGCGGCGAGGCTGAGGGCAGCCCGCGGCATGTCGATCCGGCAGCTGGGCGAGCGGATCGGGGTGCGGAAGCCCACGGCCCAGTCGCTGCTGGCCCGGACGCGGAAGCCTTAACGGCCTATCACGCTGCGCGACTGGCTGGCTACGCTAGCCTCCCTTGACGTGCCAGGGCACCTCGCCGGGCCGCCGCAGCAGTAACCAGGAGGCAGGAATGCGCAAGGCAACGCTGGTCCTCGGGGCAGTCGCTCTCAGCGGCGGGCTCAGCCTCGCCGGGTGCTCGTCCGCCAGCTCCACCGTGCAGCACAGGGCAGTGAACGGTACCGAGGTGATCACCGGCAGCGTCCGCGGAAAGGCCGCGGCGGTCAGTGCGCCCGTCATCAGGCTTAAGCTGACCGGGCCCGTGGATACCACGAGCAGCATCACGCTGACCGGCGGCAGCAAGGGCGTTCTCCGTACCCCTGCGGGCAGCCTGTACGTCACCCACAGCAAGGGCAAGACGACCCAGCATGTGAGCGGCAGGACGTGCGTTGCCGGGTTCGCCAACTCGGGCACGGTGAGGGTGACGGGCGGGACGGGCAGGTTCGCCGGCGCGTCCGGGAGCGGGGATTTCGGGGTGACCTACAGCGGCGTCATGCCCAGGAAGAACGGCAAGTGCGACATGCGTCCCAGCGCCCAGCCCGTGGCCAGCACGGCGATCACGTCGTTCCGCGCAGCCCTGGAGCTGAAGCTCGGCGGCTGACCCCGGACACCGGGGCGTAACTCTCTTAACGCTCCGCGCATGCCCGGTCACGGGTAGCGTCCACCGCATGGCACACGAAGCGCCTTATACGTGGAAGCCGATGGCCCCGAACGCGCGGCAGGGTGCGTGGCTCCTGGCCGCCGTGGTCTTCCTGGCAGGAGTAGCGCTGGTGTTCTGGACCCGCTGGGAAGCAGCAGCAGCCGGGATCCTGGCGCTGGCAGCGCTGGCAGCAGGGTCAGCGAGGCTGCGGGGGCGGGCAGGCGGGGTGCGGGGGCTGGACGCCGTACCGGCGGACGAGCCGGGAGCGGAGCGGTGCGCGGTGGCGGGGTGCGGGTGCCGCGGGGAGACGGGGGCGGCGTAACTCCTAGTGAAGTCCTAGCCGGGCCGGGAGTTGGAGTTGGCTCGTGCGGCAGACGGGATTCGCGCTACGCGGGGTAGGTCTGATGCCAGTATCCGTTGCGCAGCGCGTACCTGATCGTGATCTTCGCGCCGTCGAATCGAAGCGTCCACCTCATCCGCGAGTAGTACGCGTCGCCGCGGTGGTGACGAACGCGCCAGAGCAGGATCCCGGTTCTGAACTGGCCGTTGTCCTGCACATAGCCGTGTCCGTAGGCGCTGTGCTTTCGCCAGTTAGCCCAGGTGATGAACAGGATGTACGGGTTGGCGAATGGGTGTCGCCCGACGTAGATGGCTTTGGTGACGGCGTCGGTTGCGTGCCAGCCTTGATCTTCCCACGGGATTACTGGGGTGATCGGGCAGGTCGCGCCGGGCCATGACGGGTCGGTGGCGCAGCCGCCGCGGGCTGGTGCGGCCGTCGCCGGGGTGGCGAGCAGCAGCGTGGCCGTGACGGCCGTGACGGCTGCCAGCCGGGCCAGCGTGCGTGGGTTCATGTTGTCTTTCGTACTCGCCGGGTCGGTGCTCGTGCCTACACCTCGCACGGCGAGGAAACGATAGCAGTAGTGATCAAGGAAACTCACCCCCCGATTTACCTGCTGCTCTGTCGCCAGACTGCGACACCGGCCTGTCGCCAAATTGCGACACCTTCCCCAACTCAGCGACCTGCACGTTTGTCGCAGAACTGCGACAGCTGATCGCGCACCCGGTAGCGGCTCGTGCGGTCCACGCCGAGCTTGTCCAGCGCCTCCGTTGTGGTCATGCCGGACCAGATGAGCAGCTGGGCCTTCATCGCCTTGGGCGGCAGATCGGCCAGTGCGAGGGCCTCAAGGTCGGACGGCCTGACGGTCTCGGCCTGCTTGCCGCCGGGCATGCACAGGCCGACTGCGGCAGCGAGAAAAGGGCGCACGGCCTCCTTGTCATGCTTGCCGCAGAACGATCGCCAGCGAACATGCTTGCCGGGAGCGTCGTACTCCAGAGCCCGGCTCGCTCCGCAGCCCTTGACGGGGCAGTCGGCACGCCACTGGCCGGACGGTTCCCGGCGCCCGTCAAGGGCGCGCGACCAGTGATCGGCGGCGCAGTCCTCGGCATCGGGCAGGCCGATACCACATGCCACGCCCGGTCAGTCCATTTGCACGCAGAAGGTCCAGATATGACGTTGTGGCATACTGACCACGCTCCTTGGTGACAGGGGGCAGCAGCGGGGCCGGTCCGCCGTGAGAAGTTGGCCGGCCCTGCTGTGTATCTAGAGGCTTTCGAGGATTCCGGAATCCCGGAGCTTGGCGATATACCGCTCGGACCACCTGGCGTACCGGGCGATGCGCGTCGGCTTGCGGCCGGCGTCCAGGTTCTCGCGGATCGCGACCAGCAGTTCATCCCGGCCGGCGTCGAGCTTGCGTCTTGCCCGCTGGAGCTTGAGGTCTAGCTCGTCGGGTTCTCTGGCGTCTGGCATGACTGCCATGTTATCAGAACGATGACCCGAACTTTGTCCGTAGTCGGTGGTAGACTCCAGTCATGGGACGCAACCAGGTGGAACTGAAGGTAACCGCAGCCCTGTCGTCGCACAACAGCGAGCAGGACGAGATCGATGAGGCACTCTGGGAAGAAATCGAGGAGCGCATCAAGGCGATCATCAGCGAGTCGAGGTACGAAGATATCCGGCCGATGGCGTGGTGATCGTGAACCAGCGATTTAGCGGCAGGATCGCAGGCATAAGCGCGTCCACCGCGCCCGATGCGCTGACCGGAAGGTGGGAACGGGCCCGGTGGATGAAGCCACGCCAGCCTCCCTACGTGATCACCGTGGAGGCGCAGGGCTACAACGACGACACGACAGGGCTGATCATGCTGTGCTCCTGCGGCCAGGAGGGCAGCATGATCAGGCCGGACGGCCGCACCGCGATGGAAGCCCCGCTGGCCGACCTGAACCGGATCGCGGCCGAGCACTCAGCGACGCACGCCTCCCCCCGTCTCTAGCCACAGAGAGGACCGCACGATGGCCGAGGCAGCCATGTTCTACGTGCTCGCATGCCGCGAGTGCGGCGACCCTGACCGCCCGCTGCCGATGCCGTTCGCCTCGCCGGCCGAACGGGGCAGGTGGGCTGCCGAGCACACCCGGGCGACCGGTCATGACCGGTGGTTCGTGCTCGACCAGCCTGCCGTTGTCGAAGGAGCGCAGTCATGACCGACCGCCAGTTCATCGTCACGGTCAGCATTGACGGCTGGGACGCGCAGGACGGCAGGACCGAGGCTGACTACGCGGCCGATGCGCTCCGGTGCGCAGACCTGCCCGAGGCTCGCCGCCTGGACGGGTTCGCAGACTTGGCCGCTGAGGCAGACGTTATCGGCGTCGAACTGATCCCGGAAGGTTCCCCCTCATGACCACCCAGGACCGCACCATGACCGAGACCGGCGCTGCAGTGAACGATTTCGAGCGGCCGGCTACCTGCGACCCGAGATGCTGCCTCTGCCAGCCCTGGTGCCATCACCCGGACTGCGGCCAGTACGAGACGGAGGCCTGGTCTGATGAGTACGCCGACGACCGGGAAGGGCCGGAGTCATGACCGACGACCTGGAAACGGCCCGGCAGCGCCGTAGCCGCCGCAAGGCGACACAGCCAGTCGGCGCGTTCGGCCCCGGCGGCAGGAAGCAGGCGACGATCAACCGCGTGCTCGACAGGGTCGACTCAGCAGCGGAACGCAACCACCCTGACGCTTACTACGCCGGGAAGACACCCACGCCCGAGCGGATAACGATCGCCCTTGACATGCGCGACCTTTACGGGCCGGAAGTTGACCGCGCGCTCGGAGGCGAGGAGCCGATGGTAGACGAGTGGGAATCCGGGGCGCTCGTGCCGAGCCTGGCGCAGGTCCAGTGCCTCGCGCACCTGACCGGGTTCCCCGTCCGCTTCTTCTACCTGCCGCCGCCCCCGCCGCTCGATAACGGGTGGATCTGCGGGTCCGGTGGCTGCCGCCCTCTCGGCCACCGCGAGGTCGCCAAGAAGTGCCCGGCATGCGGCCAGCATGCCCCCACCCCGGACAGGAGGCCCGCTCCGTGAGCGGCAGCGTCAGCTTCCTGTTCGCCCTGTTCTCTGGCCTCGGAACCGGCTTGGTCATGTTCCTGATGGGCTACTGGTTCGGGCACGGGGAAAGATCACGCCCGTGACCACCCCACCGGAGAACTCCGTGACCGAGACCACCAGGCCCACGCACGAGCAAGTTGTAGCTGGCCTCCAGCGCCTGGCGCTGCAAATGCTCGCGGGCGAGGCAGCCATGTGCCGCTGCGGGAAGCTGATCGAGCAGGAGGAATGCGGCGCCTGGTCAACGCCGGACGGTGACGTCTGGTGCTCTGCTGATGAGTTGCACGCGCCCGCTCCTCCCTGGTGACCGGGACACGGGGAAGGGCTTGCGCTTCACTGGTATGGCGGTATAGTCATACCATGAACGAGAACACATCAGCCGTAGCCCCCCGCGAGGTGCAGTCAGTAGCCACGCTCGCTGACCTGCGCCGCTTCCTCGACCTCCTGCACGACCAGTGGCGCAAAGACCCGGAAGTCGGCCACAGCGTCAACGACGAGATTCGCCAGCGCGTACTTGAGCTCTGCGCGGAAGGCCACCCCGACGCCGCGATGCTGGCCCGGGAAGTCCTCGTCACCGACACCTGGGACGACGTCGAGGTGTGGTGCGCGTGACCGAGGACGTGCAGGCCCTGTCCATCCGCTTCCCTGGTGCGCTCTATGAGCGGCTGCGGAAGGCGGCGTACGAGCGGCATGAGCCGATGAACACAATCGTCGTGCGGGCTACTGAGCGCGAGCTGGACTCCCCATCCCAAGAGACCAGAGACGAGGAACGATGAGCGCCTACATGGACCTGACACCAGCAGAGCTAGCCGACTGCCTCGACATGGTGGGCCAGTTCCCCGGCAACACAGGTGCCCTGTCGCAACTGGACGAGGCGACCCTGGCCTATGGCTGGCGCTACGCCACCATCGGGCCGCCGCAGCGCAGGCTCGGCGCCGCGCGTCACGCCTACATGCGCTCCTACCGTCCCGAGGCTGGCGACTACGCCCCTGAGGCCTGGGATGCCGCCGTTGCTGCCGCTGGCGAACTGGCTGCCGCCCTGCGCCCGCTGGGTGACGCCATCCTGCCGCGCTGCAAGCGGCACGGCCCGTGCGGAACCTGCAACGCCGTGCTCGATGACGACGGCCAGTGCCGGTCAAGTATCGGGCACGACGACGCCGACCCTTCCACCCTGGTACCCGCTGACCCGAAGGAGAACGGCCGATGCGACCCGATGAGTTCACCCCGGCAGTGGCGATAGCCGAGGAGCGCGCCGCAGCCCGCTGGTCCGTGAGGCTGGACGACGGGACTACCGACCCCTGCCGCTCTCTCCAGTCTGCGGCAGACGCCGTGAGAGCGTCTCTCGCCACAGGCCACGCGTGCGAGATCCACCACCTGGAAGACGGCGAGTGGAAGTTGTACGAGCGGTTCGAGCCGAAGGAGAACGAGCGATGACGATTTCACGGCAGGACGCGGAAGCCATAGCGCTCTCGCTAGCCGAAGGCAAGGGCGTCGTCATCCGCGACCGGAAGGGTATCGCCGCTCCCGTCCTGGGCCGGATCATGGCTATCACCGGGGAGCACGCCCTGGTGCAGACGGAAGCCCCGTGGCTGCTGCTGTTCGAGCGCAGCACCGGCTGCGCCATGCTGCCCGGCGAGCACGAGCGCTGGGAACTGTCAGCGGCCGGGTCGCCCAGCAGCGAGGAGTACGGGGACCTGCTGGTCCGCCAGGCGCGCCTCCAGGCTCAGCGGGAGCGCCTCCAGCGGGAACTGGACCTGGTGACCGCAGTCCTGGCAACGGCCGATGACGTCGCGATGGGCGGGGAGGCGCAGCGATGACCAAGCCTCTCGCGTGGCTCCTGATCATCTACGCGGCAACCGCATGGGTGTGGAACCCGCTCGCGCCCTGGGTGTCCTGGGAAGGGCTCTCGGCAACTGCGGCACTGCCGCTCGGCGTGGCGCTGCTGCTGCTGAGCGGGCCACGCCATTCCAGGCCCGAGATGCGGAACCGCTGAAACTTGCACGGGTGATGTCGTGAAATCCCGGGTACTATCGCCGCATGACCGCTAACAATGCGTGGCAGCGCTCTAAACGCTGCGATTACGGGGGATCTTGTGTCGAGATTGCCCCGCTCGGCAACGGCATAATCGGCATCCGCGACAGCAAGCAGGACGGGGGGCCGGTCCTCAGCTTCACCCGCGCGGAGCTGGCCGCCTTCGCTGAGTCCTACGTCGCAGGCGAGTTCGAGGCACCCCCGCTGTAGGCGGCGCTACGCTAAGCCCAGCGCACGTCACGAGCAGCGACGGAGGCACCATGGGTGACCGGGGCGACGTTAACGGCGGCAACGGCTCAGGCGGGTCCTGGGGACCGTCCGGGCCGACAGGCGGGGACTGGGTATCCCGCACCCCGACGTGGTGGACCTGCCCGTGACCGCCACGGCCGACCTCGTCCCGGCGCGGATCCCGTCCAGGCTGGCGGACCTGCGCGATGTCCGCCTGGCCGACTTCGACACCTCAGCCCTGCCCCCGGACCTCGCAGACGCCATCTCCAGGGCGGTCAGCGGCGTCATGCCGGACCCGCAGGCGGTCCTGGTGCCGGTAGCGGCCTTCCAGAGCGCCATCTAGCAGGGCGCGTTGGACAATACCCTCCACGTTCACCCGCTGGCCGACCTCATCGAGCACGAGCTGACCGAGGACTGCCCGTGCGGGCCGAGAGCGCAGCGGGAAGAACGCGCCGACGGGAGCGACGGATGGCTGCTCATTCATAGCGCGCTCGATGGCCGCGAACTGGCCGAGCCTGACCACCATGCCTAATCTTATCGTTTCCGCAGGTCAGGCACGGTATTATAGGTAATGTGAAGGCACGCTGGAACCATTGCTGTCCTCGCTGCCAGCGCTTCACCCCGGCCGCCGGCCTCCGGTGCTACGACTACCGTCGCGGGTGGCTGTGCGTGCAGTGCGAGACGCCTGCTGACCGGATGGTGACCCGGTAGCCTGCTGTCGCACTCCCTGCTAGAGCGACGTACGGCGTGGAAGGCGGGGAGGCGCGTGGAAGCGGAAGCGGCGACCGTGCCCTTAGCCCCGGTCGCCGCTTCCGGCGCTACAATGGACAGATGCCCCGGTGGGTAGCCGTGACAGGCGAGAGGCCGGGGATAGCGCGGGAACGCAGGCGAAGCACTGGACCTTCGGGACAGAGGGGCTGGCCTGACACAGCGCATCGGGCTAAACCCGCCCGCCCTGTCCTTCATTACAAGGGACCGGCTAGTCACCGGACCTGGAGGGAACGGGGCGGTGGCCCGGATGACTTGGCAGTAGTCCCGTCCGGGCTTCCTGCTTGTCGCCGCCCGTCTGTACCGTGGCGGGATGGGCGTCGATCTCTCGGCCTTCGCGCCTCGCCGCTGCGACCACGGCCACTACCTCGGCCTGCACGGGAGACGCACCGTGTCCTACACTCCCTGCGACTGCCCGGGGGTCATCACTGACGGCACCAGGGGACGCGGCCACATCCTGGTGCAATGCCGGGCCTGCGCCGACGAGGGCGTCAGGACCGTCTACTACGACCCTCCGCACGCAGAACCGCCGCACCTAGGCTGACGGAGCGGCGGTCCCTGCGATTCATCACTCACTGCCGACCACCGGCAGTAATCCCACGCTAACCCCGCAGTCAGATGATCCGGGCGTTCTCGCAGGCCGGGATGCGTGGCGTGGGACAATGGGAGGGTGACCGACACCAGCCCGACGCCTTCGATGTACGAGCTATGGAAGCAGGCTGGCGGGGGCACCCCCGAGTACAGGGTGGAGCGCTACCACGAGCTGCTGCGCGAGTGCGGGGCACTCCTGCATCCCGGCGACGAAGGTTACGACCAGGCACCTAAGAACCTGCCCTGCGGATGGCCAGGGGAGGCCGGCGCTTAACGGCCCTCCCCGCTGTCCCCCGTAGCCGATACCATCCCCTGGGGGATCCGAGGGGCCGAGACGGGCGCCCGCAGCTACGGTTGCGGGCGCCCGTGGTGCTGTCCGGGGATGAGCGAGGCCCCGCCACACAAGCCTGCACGGGGGCGGCAGGCGGGGACGAGGCCTCGCGTGGCCAGGGGGGGTTCCTACCGGGGCGCCTGGCCGTGGGCAGCCGCTGATCAGGACGGCTGCGCATCCGAGAGTAACGGCAGAGTCACGTTCTGCGCTGCATTCTGGCGGCTACAGGCATGTTGCGCTTAGGGGATGACCGCCTTACCAGTACGCAAGGCGGCCATCCGCACGGAGGGACAGTCCGTTGCATTCAGCCTAGACCGGCCACTCGTTCTCGGGAACCGCGTACGTCCCCATCCCCGGCTCCATCCGCGCCCACCCCTCGCTGACGAGGAGCCGCAGGGCCTTCCGCCCGGTGAGCACCGCGATCCCGGTCTCCTGCGCCAGCGTGACCGCGGACGGCAGCCTCCCCGTCAGCTCGCCTGACCGGATGCGGTCGCGCAGCTGGCGCGCTACCTGCCGGTGCGGGGGCTCGCTGGAGTCCCGGTCCACTTCCACCCTTTTAACCTAGGCGCGGCATGCCCCATGCGCCTCACCTGTATCGGGCTATCACGGACGGTAGCGCACTGTGGCGCTGCGTCGTATGGTGGGCTTATGGGTGCCGGAAAGCTATACGACGACGGATTAACCACTCCCAGACTTCCCGGCCGGGAGAAAGCGGCGGCGGGCGGCGAGCCGGCACCCACCCCTCTGCCTCCCGCCGCCGCTCCCCCTGAGGCCGCCGTCGTCACCGAGGCCCGCGGGCGCCGCCTGGCCGACCTGAGGGCCCGCTACCCGCGGTGGGCGATCTGGGCCGACTGCCTCGGGTGGCACGCCAGGCGCAAGGGCAGCTTCCACCAGCAGCACGAGCCCGACTCCCCGTCCTACTCCGTCCACGAGGCCGACTCCCACATGCTCGCCATCCGCCTGCGCGACGAGGACGCTGCGGACGTGCCCGCCGGGGACTGGTCACCGTGACGGGCGACCCGCGGCGCGCGGAGCGCCTCTGGACGCTGGCGATCCGGCACCCGGCCTGGCACGCCTGGGCGGACGACGACGGCTGGCACGCCTGGAGGCGGGACTCGCTCCTGTCCGCAGTCCCGCCGGATGACCGGACACTGCACGAGGCCGACTACCAGGACTTCACCCGCCTCCTGAGCCGCGAGGACGGGACTGAGTTAGCGCTGGCAGGGCGGCCGTCGTGACCCCCGACACCGAGCTGGGGGTCCTGCGGTCCCGGTGGCCCGACTGGGAGTTCTGGCGGGACGAGGACCTGGTGAAGGGCATCAAGGACGGGATCACCCTGGAGGCGCTCAGCCCGTGGGCGCTGGACGGCCGGGTCTGGAATTACACGTGCGAGCGGGTCGCGGCGAAGTACAGCCAGCACAGGCACTCCGACCCGGAAGGTGGCCGGTCATCGTGAACGGCGAGGAGCCCGGCGGCGACCCTGAGCTCGACAAGCTCGCCGTCCGCTGGCCCGGCTGGTCGTTCTCCCGCGACGGAGACCGCCTGGTGGCCAGGAAGGGCAGCGAGTGGCTGGAGGCGGACAACGCCAGGGACCTGGACGTGCTGGTGTACCGGCGCCCGTTCGAGCAGGACGCGGCAGAGGACGCGGCGCGGGAAGAGGGCGGGCACTGGCCGCCCGCCGGGTAATCACCTGGTAAGGAAATTTGCCTGCACTGGTATGGATCATGCAATCCGTGGATCATTGGCAGGCAATCCGCATGCATCGCCCTGGAACCTGGCGCCTGGCCAGGGCTAAGCGCCGCCGCGGTGCGCGAAACGGTCCATCGTCGGGATGGTTCTGGCAGGACTGACCGGCGATGGCGCCAGCGCACCGCGGCGGCTCATCAAGAATCCCGGGAAAAAAGCTGGCCGCCGTCTCATTTCGTTACGTCGAAACCACGCTCGGTAGCGAATCAGCGACTCCCCGTAACATCAGGCGTGACCTGCGGCTATGCTCATAGTCCCTGCC
>JGI20205J14842_1000354_pt1 | contig 10835 bp, 11 predicted proteins | sample NGESurshal092012_2_FD_14842 | JGI IMG/M metagenome (IMG submission 14842) | reverse complement strand
GAAACACATACAGTATAATAAGCAATACCAACCCATACTCAAATTCCCGGAAGAACTTTTTTCTTTGCTGTTTATTCATTGCCAAGCGCACAATCCGGCTTTCAATATCCGCTTCTGATGGTGACGGGATTTTTTCTAATAAAAAAACAAAAAATAATAAGGGTAGGATAAAAACGAGCCCGGTCATAAAAGCAAGCCACCAATCTGTTACATGATAAGTAATCTTTAAATATTCGGCAACCGATTTTACAAATCCTGATGAAAAGATAAAGCTTACTGCAAGAGACGCTCCTATAAAATCTGTTGCTTTTCTTCCTTCAACAAATGTAAATACGACGCCCCAGATGATACCTAATGGAAATCCGTTTATGAATAAGAATATAATATTAAAAGGCGGAGGAACAATTGCAAAAAATAATAATGCTATCCATGAAATGCCAACTAATAAAAGAATTAATTTGCCTCTGCCAAAGCGTTTTAGTTCGGCGATAAATTTTATTCCATAAAACTTGCTAAGCATGTAACCAATTACCTGAGCTATTACCAATGCATCTTTATATTCCATTCCGAATATATGTGGCGCCCTGCTGTAACTGCCTACCGTAAAAGGTTTCCTGAATGCATATACAGAAGCATAAGTTAAAAAAGTAACGATTGATGCAAATATAGCTACATAGGTATCACGGTGTTTACTGAAATATAATTTGGTTGAAATGAATTGCATTTTCAATGAATTAATGATGGCAAAATCTCTAATGAATCAATAACATAATCGGGTCGGTATTTTGCCAGTTCCTCTTTTGTATAAGCGCCCGTAGTTATTCCTACTACAATCCCGCAACCGGCATTATGACCTTCCTGAATATCAACTTTTGTATCACCCACTTTTGCCACATCTTCTTCATAATTTATATTCAGTTTTTGCCTCAGGTTTTCTATCATAAAAGGATAGGGTCTTCCTTCCGGAACCTCATCACTACATATAACTGAGTCTATGAATGTTGCGGTATCCCAGCCAAGTCTTTTTAAAATAGGAGTGGTGATGGCTCTTGTAAAACCCGTATTAAGAGCAACTTTTATTTTAAGGTTATGTAATTCTTTAAATACTTTTTCTGCAAAGGGGAGCGGAACAAGCTCATCGCATGTTTCATAATACGCTACCATCTGGTTATTGAAATCTTCATGAATAGCATCAATGAATGCTTTATCATTCTCAAGAACAGGTTTATACTTTGCAACTATTATTTCAATAGCCTCTTTCTTTCTATAACCCATAACATCATCTACGACTGCAGAGTCAACGTTATTAATTCCTACATTGGCAAAAGCTTTTCTGAATACTTCATTAATATTTCCTTTGTCTGCAACTGTGGTGCCTGCAATATCAAATATTACCAGTTCAATACTCATAATTTATTTTTTAGTTAAATGTTGAATCATCATTTTCCTGTATTTCTGTAAGTCAGGCAAGGGCATATTTTCTTCTTTTGCTTTTTCATCCCAGCCTCTTAAAGTGATATATAATGTAAGCCATTCATCTTTTTCGAATGCCTTTGCTTCCTGATCATTCATGCGGCCTCCCTGGAAGTTTAATGTGCTCTTACTGGCATCAGAAAGCTTTTCATAGTATGCAGGATTTTTATAAGTGAGGTAACGCTTTGCTGCAACATGCGATTCAATTAGCTTTGTAATTCTTTTGGAAAATCCTTTGGCATCAAGGTAATGTGCTCCAATTTTTTCATGGTCAACTATTCCATAACTATCCATATAATTTACATCCATTATGTGTTCGCATAAATGCCCGATATCGTGAAAGAAAGCAGCAAGAATTACCTCATCATCATACTTTTCTTTCTCGGCTAATTGTGCGCACTGGCACATGTGTTCAATTTGCGAAACAGGCTCGCCTATGTAATCCTGGTTGCCATAATTATTATAAAGACCCATTATTTCATCAACAATTTGGATGGCTTCTGATTCTTTCATATAAAATTTTATTGAGAATAATTATTTATAAATATTTTCTATTGTTTGAGCAACAGGATACCTGGCTCTATCGGTGCAATCCATATTTGCCCGGATCCTGCAATTTTTTCTCCAAAATGTTGACAATCTTCTTTTGGTTTGTTACCTCTTTCATAGTCGTAGGTCGTTATAATTAACAGATGCTTCGTTTTCGTTTGGGCTGTAGCATAACGGAAACCTGTAAACGAAAGAGGGAATAAAATATTAATGTAATTTTCATTTTTAACTTTTTAAAAAAGACACAGCCTGGAAAAGCCGCGTCGTGTTGATTATGAGAAATTATTAAAACCAAAAAGGTATATTCGATTCATTATTTTAAAAGCCACATCGTTTGATTAAGATCATCCGCTGAAAATTGTTGTGCACTTAAAGCTGCACTCCAGTTAGCTTTGTTTTGCACTTGTTCTGAAACAGGATAAGCCCATCTCAAAGGAATAATTCCATTATTGCCAACACCGGCACCTGATTGAAAAGCAGGGACGCCTGTCCTTCGCCAATTATAATATCCTTCATATCCTGAATTTTCAAAACAAGTAATATATTTCTGCATTACTATCTGATTAATTGCTAAGGCAGCAGTAGAAGAAAGCTGGACAGCGGGTTGTGCATAATAATTTGAAAAATTAAAACTAAATGGATAAGGTGCAACCTGGGTAACTGAATTAGCCCCGGGAGGAAGAAAGTAGGCAGTAAAGTTTGTTTGATTAACATCAATACCATAGAATGACATTGATTCAGTAATCCCTGTTTTATAGAATGTTTCTGCATTACCTGAAACCCATCCGCGTTCAATACTCTCAGCAATATTAAAAAGCATTTCTTTGTAGCCCACTAAAACATCTGGCTCACCGGTAAAGTTGGAATAATACCTAAACCTGTTTATGAATGAATATAATCCTGCACTGGCATTGCCATACATACTTTGAACAGGCTCACCCGTGCTTGCGCCAACGAAATACTTAAATTGACAAGGATTAGGATCACTTCCCCAAATTGCACTTGCAGGTTCACAAGTTATAAATACCCGCGGATCGCTCATACTTGTAAGAGCATTCACATAGGTAGCAGCCATGTTGTAACGCCCGGCAATAGAGCCAAAATTACTTGGATCAAAAGGATAAGTGCTATAAGTATTTCCACCCCCGGGATTATACATAAATTCCAAATCATCACTTTGACTTGTGAAGATTGGATATTTCGAAGGATTATTTATAATATTGGCAAATTGGGTCGGAACATTCAATGTAGCATCCGAAGCCTTATTACTAAGGCTAACAAGCACTCTCAATTTAAAAGAATTCACGAGTTTCTGCCATTTTGAAAGATCCCCTCCATAATAGATATCCTGTGATGCTGATAATGAATTATCATTGCTTGTAATTAAAGTAGCCAGGTCAGTATTGGCAGTATCTAATTCATTCAAAACATATTGAAATACCTGTTCTTGAGGAGTGTAGGAGGGCGTTGTGTTGGCTGGTGCTTCTAAAGCCTCAGTAAGTGGCACATCCCCGAAAATTGAAGTAAGGTTATAAAAATAATATGAATTAATAAATCTTCCAACTGCTTCATAGGGATTTACATCAGATACGCCTTTTGACGTTGCTTCCTTTTCCATCTGAACTACATTTTTTAATACCAGATATGGGTCAAATGAACCATTCGTCCAGGAATAGATATTATTTCCGTAATAATCATAATTCTGACAATGATATTGATTCCATGCATGAACACTGCTCCATGAATTAATACCACCTAAACTTCCTCCGCTTCCCGTGCCGGACATATCAGTTAGTACGGTTCCCAAAATTAAATTAGGAGGAACACTTGTTGGGTTATTGGGGTCAATTTGCTTTTCCTGAATTTGCTTATTACAGGAAATTATAAATATAGCCCCACAAAAGAGTACAAATATATTTTTTATCTGTTTCATGATTGATTGCTTTAATAATTAGAACGTAAGATTTATATTAAATCCATAATTACGGGTTGTTGGTGTTTGCAGGCCGGAACCACTATCCTGGGTGTATTGATCCACATCTAAGTCTTTATATTTGTTGGGGAAGAAATATAACAGATTCCTGCCAACCAATGAAACACTTGCCGAGTTAATAAAAGATTTATTCCCGAATACATTTTTTGGCAAAATATAAGTAAAGGTTACTTCTCTTAATTTGGTATATGTTTTTTTGATAACATCGAGGTCGGGAATAGAAGCCATACGAGTAACGAACGGTTGTACCTCGCTTTTAGTAGTATTTTGAGTTTCATTCAGATCCTTATAATTTGTAATCGCACCCGTAATAGGATCCAGTACAATAGGTTCTCCGGTTAAATTTACACCATCGCCGGTATATGCTGGAATATTTGCTTCATCCATAGGTCTCGCTACACCAAAAGCACCTGTCGCAGCCTCAATATGGCGTCCGCCCTGGAGGGTTTTCTTTCTCACATAATCTTCCATTACACCCCCCACAATTCCGTCAAACTGGAAGTGTAAAGAAAAGCTTTTATACTGCACCATATTTATAACACCCCACTGCCAGTCAGGATCGGAATGTCCATATACTTTTTGGGCAGAACTTCCCAAGTCTGAAAAACGAGTGTAAACGCCTGTTCCAGGATCTATGACCATTTTCCCATTCGGCGTCCTTACAAAACCATCACCATATACAAGATCAATTCTTTTACCATTGAATTCGTAATTATCCGGGTTGGCATCGTTCACCCATTTTCTTATATAGGTTGAAAAATTAGCAATTACGTTCCAGCTAAATCCATTAACATTGGTAATGGGGCGGGCAGTTACTGTAGCTTCCCAACCATCATTAGTATAAACATTTCCATTAGTAAGGTATGATGAATATCCCGAAGCCGAGGAGGTTCCCTGGTTTACAATTCCCGTATTTCTGTAATGGTAACGGGTCAAATCCAAAGCTATTTTGTTATTAAAGAGTCGTATATCTGCGCCAAACTCTGTAGCTTTCCTATCTGCTGTAGAAATAGTTTTGCTGATTGTCTGGTCACTATATTGTGCACTATTTTGGCCAGAATAAGTTGGAGTTAAAGAGTAAGTTTGGGAAAATTGATATGCCGGCCCCCCATAGGGGGAGTTCCATGTGTAGCCATATCCACCGGCCGGGGTAGCACTTACATTTGGAGAGAAAAATGCTGCGGTGCCACCATCTTTGCTTTCAGCATAAGAAGCTCTTAATTTTAAAAATGATATTACTTTTGGCAGGTGTGCATATTCCGACACAACTGTTGCCAGGTTGAACGAAGGATAATAATAACTATTGGTATTGGAAGGCAATGTGGATGATTTATCAACACGTCCGGTAATATTTGCAGTTACATAAGATCTATAACCTATATCCGTAGAATAATAAGCGCTTAATACCAGCATATTTGAGTGAAAACTGCTCCCGGTCAAAGCACCCTGGGAATTTGAAAAAGAGTATATTCCCGGCACATTGAGATAATTGGTAGATTCAAAATCAGAATTAAAACCAAAATTTCTAACAGTGGCACCACCTAAAGCCTGCACATCTAAGAATCCCAAAATATTATCTTTATGATATCTTACCTGCGCATCCACATTAGATTCGAACAATGCTCTTCTGTCTTCTCTGTAATCACCCTGGCGAAGCTCCCTGCCATAAACATCTGCAGAATAAGGTAATTTTTCTGAATTGAACATGTCATAGGCAGTCATGCTGGGCCTGAATTGGACATCAAGATTATTATTTAATTTGTAATTCAGCGACAAGTAGCCATACTCATTATTCTGGTAGTGGCCTCTCAACCACTGATAAGACATGAACCAGGGATTATTATACCGGTAGTACTCTTCATAATTTTGCTGAATCCCTTCCTTTCCCGGCTGCCAATAATTGCGGATGTTTGGACTATTTACACTCCAGTCGGCACCTCCCCATATGATAATGTCGTAGATAATACTGTTAGGACCGTACGTAACATCAGGCACATTTGGCGTTGATTGCCTGCTGTAGTTGAAGTACGATGTTAAAGTTAATCTTTTATCGAACCTTTCCACAAGACTTGCAGTAAAGTTCCCGTTATTTAATTCTGTGTTTGGAACAATCCCTCTTTGGTAAGTATTTCCAAGTGAAAGCCTGAAATCGGTTTTTTCAGTAGAAGAACCTACTGAAATGCTGTTAGACTGAATAAGGCCTGCTTGTAAAAACTCTTTAAGATTATTTTTCCCCCTGGCAATCCACGGGGTAGGCGATACGTGGCCCTGGTACGTTGTTCCATCTGCAAAAGTAGTAGTGTATGTTTGAGTTGGATCATAGGCCCCATCATATTGAGGCAATAATTGACCCCTGAATTGAGGGCCCCATACATCATAGTCATAGTCATTGAGACCAACGCCCACAGCTCCGGATCCAAAGTAAGAATCAGGACTGGAACCGCCACCACCAAAAGCGTATTTACCATTATCACCTGGACCATATTCGTCATTATATTTGGGTAATGCAATAAATCCTTTATTAATTTGGGTACTATTGTTAAACTCAACTTTCAATCCACTTTTATATTTAGTTCCTTTTTTAGTAGTAATTATAATAGCACCATTCTTTCCCTGGAAACCGTATAAGGCTGCTGCGTTTGGCCCTTTCAGAATCGTAAATGTTTCAATATCATCAGGATTAAGATTGTAGGTATCTGAACTGATAGCAACACCATCTACAACAAAGATCGGCCGGTTATTAGGATCATTTTCCCCACGGATAATAACATCAGGTGAATGTCCAATTTCTGAATTGATGTTTACCTCAAGGCCAGCAGCATTTCCTTTTAAAGCATCTATAGGATCAGCCGCTCTTGCTTTTGTTAAAGCAGCAGCATCAATTGTTTGGATGGCATAACCAAGACGTTTTGCTTCTTTCTTAATACCTGTTGCTGTTACTACCACTTCGTTTAACTGCTTTAAAAATGGGATAAGCTGAATAATGGCATTTTTTTGAAAAGCATTCATTTCTATCGGCTGGTATCCAATAAATGTTACCACAATTTTACTGTTTCCGGGTGCCTCCAAAGAAAAATTCCCATCGGCATTTGTTAATGTACCTGTATTTGAATTTTTAATTGTTACACTTACCCCTTCCAATGGCGCTTTAGTAACATTATCAATAACTTTACCGTCAATTTTATGTGATTGAGCAAAGATGATAGTTGAAAAAATTAAGAAAGGGATCGCAAAAAATAAAATTTTTGCAGGCTGTAAGTTTAAATGCTTCATAAATATTTTTTTATTTAAGAAGCAAAACTATCCGTCGAATGTTAAGGAATTATTAAAGGTCTATTAACAAAAAATTATAAAATTGTTATGGGAATAGCTTTGAATTTTTTTTAAGGATGATCAAATATCAGCAGAACTGCAATTTTTTATTATTCTTATTTCAACAATTTGGTTTTTATAAAATAAATCTAATAAAGGGTACGCGTCCGCACGAACCATGTATTAAATTTTCAATCTCCACATTCCTAGATTTATTTCATTTCGCTCCGAGGACCCACTCACCTTTTTCTTAAAGAATTTATCTTAGAGAAAATAGAAAGATGGACCAATGATTTTTTTTGAGCAGGACAGAATACCCCCGTCTTATAACATATATTTGTGTGTTGTTAGTCAACCTAAGCATGAGAATAAAACATTGTCAACCTAATTTCAGTATGCTTAACTAAATGCAAATCAAAAAGAGTACTATTCCCAAGGCGATATTAAAGCACGACACTATATATTTTAGCTTTTAAAATTTGCATTTAGAAATTTACTTTAAAATTTGGTTTGTATTGCAAACTATATTACTCTTGCAGACGAAATATTAAAATCTCATATAATGGAATCAGAAGAAACAGCCCTTACACCGCAGCAAAGTTTGCAGGTAATTTCAGACGCAATCTCACAAGCAAAAGAGAACATCAGAGAAAATAGTTTCCCCTTTTTACTTTGGGGATGGCTCATAAGCATTGCAAGTTTTTCATTTTTTCTGCTTCATCAATACACATCGTTTGAATATTTCTTTCTCCCTTTTCCTGTTTTAGCAATCGCAGGAGTTATCGTAACTATTCTCTATTTCCGGAAAAGAAATTCTACTTCAACTATTTCCTACCTCACCTTTTTCCTTTCGAAAATGTGGGTGGCGTTGGGCATTTCTTTTTTTGCAGTGGTATTCATTAATGTTTCGCATAACCAACCTCCGTTTACTTATAGTTTAATCCTCGCAGCAATTGGAACACTTGCATCAGGAATGGTAATGAAATTCAGGCCGCTGATAATCGGAGGCATTTTGTTTTTCATTGCTGCAATTGTAAGTGTATATGTTGCTGACGACTACAAATCGTTGCTTCAGGGTGTGGCGATTATTTTCGGGTATCTCATTCCTGGATATTTATTGAAATCAACAAACTTATAATTGCTGACAATGTATAACGAGCTTGACCCTGTATTAAATACACCTGTCCGTTTGGCGATAATTTCTGTTTTAATAAAAGTGAAACAGACAGATTTCAATACGTTGATGGAAGTAACCAAAACAACTCAGGGAAATTTAAGCCATCAGTTAAAAAGGTTGAATAACGAAGGATATGTTGAAATTGAAAAATCTTTTAAAGGCAGTTATCCTTTAACCACTTGTAAACTCACACCGAAAGGGAAAAAAGCATTTGAAATTTATGTAAAAGAAATCAAAAAATACCTTCATTTATAAAATAAATCACAATGAATTTAAAACAAAAAGTCAAATTTATTTTTCAGTTCACGCCTATACTTCTTTATAGTATTGGCAAAAAAGACGGCATATATTTTTTATCTATTTGGTTTGCATTGCAAACTATATTAATAAAACAATGTAAATCTATTTACTATTACAGATAATAATTTACTTATTAACAAGAATCATTTTTTAAACAACCAAGCAAATTAAAACTCAAAAATAAATACAATGGAAAATTTAAAAAACAAAGTGGCAATCATCACGGGCGGTAGCAAAGGAATAGGTGCTGCCATCGCAGAGGATTTATCTGCAAAAGGAATTACAATAATTATTAATTATGCGAATGACACAAGTCAGGCAGAATTAACTGTAAGCCGCATTACCAAAAGTGGCGGACATGCAGTTGCAATTAAAGCCAATGTTGGAAGCACCGATGAAGTTATTTTTCTCTTTTCAGAGGTAAACAAAAAGTTCGGTGGGCTTGATATACTTGTTAACTGTGTCGGCATGGCATATTTTAAACCGACAACAATAGCAGAAACATCAGATGAATTTCATGATGAAATGTTTAATATAAATCTAAAGGGAACATTCCGATGCTTACGAGAATCAATACAATACCTCAGACCTGAAGGAAGAATAATTACCTTTTCTACATCAGGAATAGCTCTGCTTATCCAGGGTTTGGTGTATATAATGCATCCAAGGCCGCTGTGGAAATATTATCAAGAACACTTTCAAGGGAATTGAAAGGGAAAAGAATCACAGTAAACTGCATCTCACCTGGCGCAATAGCCACTGAAAATTGGCTTAAAGGGAAAACTGAAAAAACATTACAAATGATTGCCGATTTATCACCATTTGAACGGCTTGGAACTCCCCAAGACATTGCTTACTTAGTTTCATTTTTAGTAAGCAAAGAAGGAGAATGGATGAATGGCCAAGTCATTCGTGTTAATGGAGGTTTCGTTTAAAAAATCAGTAAGCCGTTTAACAATTTAATTCGAAAAATTATGAAAATCATACAAGTCACTCAATTCGTCGCACTGTTCCTGCTCATGTTAGTTACAGGAATATTTTGGGGAACATGGTTTTCTCTTAGCCGTTCCATACAGGTTTTTTCGGCAGAAGAATTTATTCATATCGGAAAAACAATCATTTCAAATTTAGCAGTATCGATGCGGTTCATAATGCCATCCTGCATTTTATTTATGCTGTTATCCATTTGGTTTTATCCGCAAAAAAATTCACCAGGATTTTATTTCAGCATTTCAGCAATTGTATTCATAATAATTTCTCTGCTAATAACGCTTTTGGTTGAAGTTCCTATTGACAACCAAATTAAAGAATGGACTACATCAACAATTCCTTCTGGTTGGAATGCAATTCGCAATCGCTGGGAAACATTTCACGGCTTGGGCACATTCGCTTCGCTTGAATCTTTCGCAAGTTTCAGTGCATCAATTTTATTTCATTAAAACAAAAAATAAATTAAAATGAATTCACCAACAATTTTCAACCTTTTGCTTGTTCTGCATATATGCGGAATACACAGATATCCTTTATTACCTGGATATAAACCTTATTTTGTTGAATAATAAATTTGGAATTATTTTTAAGATTTTCAATTTTGTTTAGACCATTAGCATCATTGGCAAATCTTGCAAAAGCTTTTTTGAATGGCATCGCATCAATAACATGGCGCCTATTTAAATAATAAACGTAACCATTAAAAACCTTTCCATTTAAAACTTCTTTCCATGTCGTGATCCTCCCTTTATACTCTGCAATCACTGTCCCCTTAGTTATAAATTGCACAGTAAACAATCCCTTGCCTGCGCCAGGAATATTGGATTTCTTAACAAATAGATGCTTTTCAAGTAACGCCATATTTGTAATCTATGAGAATCTTTTATGAATGCTTGCCATTATCTTAAATTCGACTTTTACGGGCAAAAGATACTATGTATTTTTATTTTGCTGTAGATTCCGGAGCATGCTGACCCACCATTCCGGAACATGTTGACCCACCATTCCAGTGATGTTGACCCACCCCTTTTTCAGAAAAAA
>JGI20205J14842_1000353_pt1 | contig 10872 bp, 1 predicted proteins | sample NGESurshal092012_2_FD_14842 | JGI IMG/M metagenome (IMG submission 14842) | reverse complement strand
GCCTACGCTTCTCGACTACTCAACAAAGCAGAGAAGAACTATACAACAACCGAGAAGGAAGCTCTCGCAATGGTATACGCCATCAACAAATTCCGCCATTACCTCCTAGGTAATAAGTTCGTCTTCTATGTCGACCACCTGGCGCTCCAGTACTTGATCAACAAACCCCAGGTATCGGGTCGACTGGCACGCTGGCTACTACTGTTTCTTGAATTCGACTTCACTGTGGTTTATAAACCAGGCAAAACACATGGAGTAGCCGACGCGCTATCAAGAAATGAAGGGGCCGAGCCAGCCATAGGCATACCCGACCAGACAGTCGACGCACAACTATTCTCCACCGAACCCGACTGGCTACATCCGATAGTCGACTACTTGACTACCGGGACTTTTCCAACTCACATGACGAAGGAAGCCCGCAAACGAATCGCTCACAAGGCCATTCCGTACCAAGTACTCGACGGACAACTGTACCGACTCGGCAAGGACCACCAGCTCCGACTAGTCCTGACCGGCAGTCAACCGACAACAATACTCCAAGAATTACACAAAGGCAACGCGGGAGGACATTTTTCTCATGACATCACGATCCGGAAAATACTAGACGCAGGCTACTGGTGGCCGACTCTACACCAAGACGCTGTACAGTACTGCCAGTCGTGTCATGAATGCCAGCTGACAGGCGGACTACCCAAGACAGTCTCCTCGAAGCTCGTCACCCAACTACCCGCAGAACCATTTATGAAATGGGGACTCGACTTCATCGGCCCCGTCAAGAAGACCCGACATACAGCCTGTCGATACATTTTGGTGGCTACCGACTATGCCACCAAATGGGTGGAGGCTAGAGCTCTCCGGGGAAACACCGCCAGGGAAACCGCGCAGTTCCTATACGAGGCAATCCTCACCCGGTTTGGATGTCCACTCCACCTAGTAAGCGACCAAGGTACCCATTTTATCAATAGCACGGTGCACACTCTCACCGAGCATTTCTTACTCCGACACACGACTTCAACGACATACTATCCGCAAGGCAACGGCCAAGCCGAGTCGACCAACAAGATCATAGTCCGAATGCTCCAAAAGCTAGTCAACGAGAATCGGACCGACTGGGACTTACAGCTCCACACGGTCCTATTTGCTTACCGAACGGCATACAAAGTTAGCACAGGCCACACACCTTTCCAATTGGTTTATGGTCTGACGCCGTTGATGCCAACCGAATACATCATCCCGACACCACGATCGACATCGACTACCGACTTCACTCCCAGGCGAGTCCTAGCAGCCCGAGCCGCCGAACTGGAGAAGTTAGACGAGACCCGACTGACAGCAGCCACCCACCACGGCGTACAACAGTGGAACCGAGCCCAGTGGGCCCACACCCAAGGTCAGTCGACTCGATACAATGTAGGCGACTACGTCCTATGGCACCCGAAAGGAAAAAATGTCCATACCGGTAAACTTCGTAGCAAATGGTTCGGTCCATATCGTGTCCAGTATACCCTTCCAAATAACACTGTCCTCCTAGTCAGCATCCAACACTTTGACCCCGACCCGGTAGTCGTCAACATCAACAAACTCAAACCCTACAGAGTTCTAGGCGAGCTACCTCCAGCCGACCTGGCTAGCCCACTCTCTAGCAAATCAGAGATTAGGTCGACTCTAGAACAGAACGAAGATGAGCCCAACCGACAGAAACGGAACCGACCCGACCTAGTCACCGTGGGTCGACTCGACTGGTCGACCCGACTGGTCAACCCGACCGGTCAAACCCTAGACGAGCCGCCATATTTATGGCCGCCGCCCTCACCTATCTTCTCAGTTTTGAATGCAAGGCCCATAGGGCAGGTATTTAGCACCATGGCCGCACCTCTTCTTCCTCCTCTTGCTTCCTCGCCTTTAGTTTCCACTCCAGCCGACCCACCGGCCGCGCGCCTCCTATCTCCCATTGCTCACTCTTTCCCCTCTTTCCCTTCTCCTCCGCCCGACCGCCACTCCGCGGCTCTTGCCTTGTGCATTCTTAGCAAAAGATTTAGACCATCACGAGTAGAACGGCGACGAGTAGTAAAGCGATCCCGTAGCCCGACTGTGCGTGAGATCATCGAGAGTAGATTGAGTAGGAAACGAGCGCGCCCATCGCCACTACAGCCGACTGTGTGCGAGCCGACTTCGGAACTACGCCGACCTTTCTCTTGTCTCCTTGTGCGCAGATTTACAGCCGACCGATCGATGGCGAAAGGCAAGTCGACTGATCGCAGCGCCCGACGCCTTTGGTCCTCCGCACCACCGAGTTACGAAATTCCGATCCGCACTAGGGAGGGACTCTACAAAGTCCTCGCCTTCCAGTCGATGCGGCCGATGCGAGAATGGCGCGAGTACGCAGCTGAACACAAGACCGAGGCCGAATTCATCAAGGCAATCGGCGTTGCAGACTTTGTAGCACTCGACTGGGACAACCCTCAACGCGCGCCACGCATGGAGCTGATCGAGGAGTTCGTCAACGCTGCGGTAGTCGACCTCCCCAACAAATCGATCACCGCGCGAGTCCGCACGCATACAGTCACAGTCGACCCGACTGTGATTCACGAGGTTCTCAAACTGCCATTTGGCATTACTATCCAGCCAATCGACCCTGAGGAGTTCCCACCGGGTCGGTTAGAAGAATATTCTGCAGCCGGCAGGACTGCCGAGGGCTACAGCATCTGCCACTGCAAACCCGAACACCACAGGCGACTGACGGCATTCATTCAAGGCCTCGGGTTCAAACGCAAGACGACCTACATCAGCAAGGAAATGCTCGACGTAGTATGCACAGTCGAGGCCCTCATCGACCGCGACATGCAATGGGACTGGGCGACATGGATGTTCAACTCGATCGCCATCGACATCAAGGCGATGCAGACCACGAAGACCACGATCTGCCCTTCAGCCGAGGTATTAGACTTCCTTCTCGAGTCTTATTTTCCTAGCACTGACGAGGAATATGCACACCAAACAGTCGCCCAGCAGAACACCAAAGACCGACGTCGACACTCGGAGAACTCGGAAAACAACTCCCGAGGACCCGACTACATCGTGTTCCAAGGCGGGCTGGGATCCGACCGCACCTCGAAGGACCATGTTCGGCCGCCCCGACCTGTCGACCAGGGCCAAACATCGACTGCTCGACCCCCTAGTCGACAAACTACACCCGACCCAGTAGCACCGACAGCCACTACCGGGAGCCAACCGACCACAGAACGAAGAGAGACGCGCTCCTCACTCGCTCGCAAGCGGGACCAGGAGCGACTAGAGAAACGTGCCAAACGAGGTAAACTCACACCTTTGAGTCAGTTTATGCCTCGACAGGTCGACCTGACTTCTTCCGACAGTGAGGCCCAGTCGACTCCACCACCAACGCCAAAAGAGACTCCCATCCCCGACACACCTCCGCCTTCTCTATCCGACTTCGCGCCACTCAACCTCGAAGCAGCATATGGAGCGGCACCAACCGGCGAATTTCGCCAGCCACCACCCGTCTCCCCCACGACTCGACCGCCGCCATCACCTGGGGTCAATCGACCCGCACCCGACTCACCAACATCACGAGCTACGACACTAGCAATGCACTGGCGCCAGCGCTTGGAGGACGTCCAAGGAGCAGTAGGTCGACTCGAGGATGTCGGCTCCCGAGTGAACCTCCTCTTGTTTGAGGCGGTTCAAGCAAAAACCACACTTCAAGCCGAGCTCGACCGCCACCGATTGGAAAGCAGTCGACTGACCAAGGACTCCACAACATACAAGCAACAGGTCGACAACCTCACCATCGAACTGGCAAGACTCCGTACTACTCTCACCACCGTCACAGAGGCGAAGAATCAGACCGACAACAGATTGACCCAGCTAGAAGCCGACCTCCACAGCAGTCGACAGCAGGAACAGAAACACCAGAGCGAGCTCGTGCTAGCACAAAACGAACTTGAGGCGGCACGAACCGAGGTAGCAACAACCCAGCGCAGTCTTCAGCAAGCTCGGAGGGAGATAGTCGACTCCAATAACCGACTCGACCTACTACTCCAGGACAACGAGGAGAAGTCCCGCCAGTTCGCAAGTCGAGAGCTGCAGTTACATAAGCTTCGAGCGCGCAAGTACCGACTCCGACTCAAGGCAAGGAATCGTATCAAGGTTCTCAAGCACACCCTCAGCACCGACCGCAACCAACTCAACATGTACCGCAGGCAACTCGACCAACTTCAGCTCGACCACCCAGACTTGGAGATTCCAGCAGTCGACGAAGACGAAGAGGAGGATACGAGCCACCTCGAACCCGACCATTCGCTCTGGGAGAACCAGTCGACTGACGAAGACGAGGTCTTGACTACCGATGTCAAGTTAAGTGAGGACGAAGACGAAGACGACAGCGAGTCGACCAATGAAGACGAAGACCGCGATCAGCAGCAACAAGACCCGCAGCCACCGCCAGTCAACAGTCAAGACACGGTGCAACAGCAGCCAGCCACTCCACACCCTCCTCCTCCACAGCAACAGCAGGATCAGCAGACCCTAGCACCCGACCAGATGATGACAGCACCGACACCATCGGTCGACAACACCTCAGTCGACTTACCGGTCATCTCTTCACCACACTCTCTGGGGTTCGACTTCTCAGGAATGCCTTCCGATATTCGCTCGCCAGGCATGACCCAGGACTCTAGCGACGTCCACGACTGATGACTCGACCTCAGCTGGGTCGATTACTTGACCGCGGGTAATTTTGTCATTCCTCGTGAACAAATTTTCCTAGTCACCGACCGGGGTAGTCTAAAGTCCACAGGAGTGTACTTAGCTCAGAGGGAGGGTAATGTTAACCGAATATTAGTTGATATTCCCTTAGGCTAAGAGTAGGCTAGTCTATACCCGGCAGGAATAGACCCAGCAGGAGACACGTGGCAGTACAGGCTGGTACAGACTGGTCGACCCGACTTTTACGGTCGACCAGTCTGACACACTGTCAGACTAGTCTCCTATATGTACCTTCACTCTCTTCGAGAGAGTTGTTGCTATACCATTTGTACATCTTTTTGGCAGCCTCAGTTGTACTTCCTTCTTGTCTTAAGCTCTTATTGTGCGCACTAGTATGTTAGACTACTGCTGTTAGACTACTGCTGTTTCCTGCTCTTGAATCATTCCTTGTGGTTGTATCTTGGATAGTTGCAGTAGTCTGTGGGTATGCAGGAGTCGACTTACTAGCATACTGGTGCTTTTCCTTAGTCGACAGTTCATTCTTCATAGTAGAAACCTCTTACTACTTCCCTCAATCTCTAGAAACTAGTCTAGAGTGGAATAGTCTTGGGTGGAGTAGCTTTATTCGTTTAAGGTCGGTTCCTAGAAAACCCCCTTAACATTTGGCGACCATGCAAAGTTCAGCTCAGACGCTAGTCTTTCTGTTGGGCTAGTCAGATCCAGATCTAGATCTAGATCCAGATCCAAATCCTGGTCGATCCAGATCTAGATCCTAGTCGATCCTATCACCTATCGCTAAGACGCTATACGTCCCTAGGAAACAGCAGCCATCTGCTTCCTACACGTAAATCACATGTCTTGAGAAAAATCCAGAGCCCGAGTAGCCGAAAAGTGCCTCGGAGATCAGTCTGTGTAACAGTCGACCAGGGTAGTCAACAGTCGATAAAGGCTACTGACCAAGAATCTGTAGGAGCAGTCTGTGAACAAGGCTTACGGTGCCACAGAGCAACCGACTAGGCCAGCACAAAAGACTAGCCAAACGGATCTCAGAGCCCGACCTACCTAGCAGAAGTCGGATCTAAATCCCAGATCCAGATCTAGATCCGATAACTGCCGCGTCGCTAGTATGGAACGACCGCGTACACGAGCTACCGGTTCTCCCTTAGCAGTCGAAGTCACTGCCGACCAGCTCTCTAACCCACGTTTTCATAGAGAATGGCGAAATTTACAGTCGGAGATCGTTCCACCGACAGTAGTCCATGAGACTACCACGGGAATAGATCCCCGACCAACATACGAGATTCGAAGGCAAGTCGCAGCATCGACTTCTACCGACCCGTCTTTACAACACTACATGGAGTTCACGCAGGGAAGGATGAATACCCCGGAAGGCACCATTTTTCACGAAACTTCGGTACCAATGGGACGCGGCATCCCAGACATGCCAATCCGACCCCTGGCGATTCTACCAACCATGTACACCACGAATCATCAGACCCGCCCGACAGTGGCGTTTCAGACAAGGTCGAACCCGACTTCTCCACGAAGGCTCCTGGACGACCCGCTCGACTTACCGGAACGACCTTCCAGTGCGCATCAACGACTAGTAAGGTACGCTACCGAACCTCCCATCATTTCATATCAACGACAGTTAGAAATAGACCAACTACGTCGTAATAGGGATGAATTGGACTCCCAACTGGCCGATCTTTTGTCTAGCCAGAACCCAGCACCTGAGCAACTACACTCGGAATCGCAACCAGGTCGACCGAACCAGTCGCCTACATTTCGCCAGGAACCCAGTTCTCCTGGTCAAATGAATAGTCGACCCGGATCACCAGGTACCGACAACCCATACTCGACCGGCATAGACGACTTTGATAATGAGGATCAGACAGATCTATCACTCCAACCAACCAGTCGACCAAGTTGTTACTCGACCCAGTCTCCCGAATATTCGCACTCACATTCATGAGCCGAATATTCTATACATAGATCAGCCGAGGGTCACCCACACTACAACACCCAGAGTGTCGACCCCTCGGACTAGTCTACCACCTAGTTACCCAACTCAACCAGCGATAGGCATTCCTATAATGCAACCTATCAATCAACCATCGTTTTCACAGACGCATAATAGGCCCATGCCACAAAACCCATACAACCGACCGGTAGCCTCCCAGCCACCAGCCCTACCGACTGTGAACCAGTACCAACCCACCGTACCTAGGTGTACATCTTGTGGCGACTATGGTCATCTTCTCGACCAATGTGCACTATACAACCCTCGGTCGATAGGCTATTCGGCACCTGCAGCTCAGACGCAGCAGCAGCCTCCCTACCCAGCAGCTACACTCCCGACTCGGACGACTGCTCGGAAACCGGTAGCGATGCCTACCTACAAGGAAGGTAAGTGTGCCATTACGCATGTCCATCGATTCCTCAATGCCCTTACGTTGAATGGCGAAACCGACTCGACTATTACTATAGCGTTGTTCGGAAATTCCCTAGTCGATGCTACTAACTACAATTGGTTCTCGACTCAACGGACGTCATACCCACACCAAAACTTACATGAAATCCTCGATGCCTTCAGACATCGCTACCAGGATATCGACAATGATGACCAGGCATACCTACGTTTCCGCAGTATGAAACAGGATGCCAAAGAGTCGGTTGACGATTACTATGAACGGATGATGAAACTAGCCAGCCAATTTGAGGTCCTTCCGGCTGATAATTTCCTACTAAGCAATTTCCGAGCTGGTTTGCTGAAGTATCTGCAGGTAGCCACAGTCGGACTACCAAGATCGACACTAGCCCAGGCCAAGAAATCGGCTAAGCTTGCAGAAAGCGGACTACCTAAGGAACCCGACTCGACTACTACCGAGCGGCCCGAGACTACAAAACGCGCATTTTGCAACCGATGCAAGAAGCCAGGCCATTTCGAACGCGATTGCTGGCTCAATCCGGAGAGCGAGATCGGAAAAAGGCGCGCGGCGGCTAATAGGACAGCGTCAGTAGCAGCAGCAACACCAGTGTCAACTACCGTGGAATCAAGGAGTCGACCACCGCGAGATAGCACACCACGACGGATATTCCCTTGCTCTCTGTGCAAAACATTGGACCACCCGACACACTTGTGTCCCCTACTGAAGGATCCGAAGGTCGTCCAATTCCTTAATCAGCAGATCGAGACCAAGCCTAACACATCGTCAGTGGTCATTGAAGAACTACCGAACACCTCGGTCGGTGTCCTAACGGTCGCAGCAATTACCAGAAGCCAGTCGACTACCGACCAACCGACCCCTGACGAAACCACAGAGAAGACCGACTGGACTGCCCAAGAAAAACTACGTGATCAAATGATGCAGGAAGTTCGTCAACTCCAAGCCGAGTTGGAAACAACCACTTCCACTGAAGACCCGAAGACGACTGAGGACTCGTCCTCACTCGACTGGGACGCGGAGGCATTACCGCAACAAACGATCACCCTTCAAGACGACCGAGACCAACCGACTCCGGCCACAGTCGACCAAGGCAGCATCGCATTCGGCGCCGTCCAGCAGCAGATCCTCGATCAACTCCAAGACTGCAAATTACAGGTTTCCATCCGTGACTTACTACAGTTATCACCGACCCTCACCAAACTGGTTAGGGATCGACTGACGCATTCAGACCCAGAGTCGACTCAAGCGTTACCCTACTCGACTTCAGAGGAGGTGACGATTGCTGCTGCAGCAGTCATCGACAAACACATGCCAGTCATCACAGTATCAGTCGGTAAAAACATGGTCGACGACGTTCTAATCGATGGCGGCTCCGGCGTCAATGTGATCACCGAAGATGAACGTCGACGGTTGGGACTAGCCAAACCGTCACCCGCACCATTCAACCTCAAGATGGCTAATGGCACCATAGCACGACCCAAAGGATTGATCAGGGATGTCAAAATTCACATTCATGGCATCCCCTACATAGTCACGCTTATAGTCATCGACTGCTCGACAGTCCAGTCAGACTACCGGTTATTACTCGGTCGACCCTGGCTTCGACATGCCAAAGTCATACACGACTGGGGCAACAATGAAGTGCAGATCATGGGAAATGGCACAGTCAAGACCGTCAAGATAAATCGACAGTTAGGATACGAGGCGGTTACACCACATGCGCTAGTCTGTTACAACTTCGCGGAAGGAATCACCGATGAAGAGGAGGAAATTTTGATGGCCTCCGACCCGACCCTCCACACAATGGGCACAATCGACTGGAACCTCCTAGCTACCGAGTCGACAGTCGACCAGTCTGGAACGGAACCGACTTCGTCGGCCAGTATCCCTGGGCACCAAGGGATTCAACATAGACCAGGAACAATGTTAGTTGACGAGACACCTATACAAGACAAGCTGCGATTCATGGACATTGCCCATTGGAATCACAATGAGGAGGATCGACTCGACCAGGTCAATGTAGGTACCTCTACCGACCCTAAGCTGTTGAAGCTGAACGCGAATTTGAGCCCTAGTCTCAGAGCTAGCGCAGAATCCCTGTTCAAGGAATACATTGACATTTTCGCCTTCTCTTACGAAGATCTGCGAGGAATACCGGAACACATAGCGACTCATCGGATCGAGCTCGACCCGACCATCTCCCCGAGTCACCAAGCAAGGTACCGGATGAACCCGAATTATGCACAAGCAGTAAAAGACGACCTGGAACGACTCCTAAAAGCAGGATTCATCGCACCGGTCGACCAGGCGACATGGCTATCCCCTATAGTCGTGGTCCCCAAAAAGAATGGGAAACTACGGATATGTGTAGATTTCCGTCGACTTAATGCAGCAACCAAGAAAGACCCGTACCCCCTTCCATTCACGGACGAGGTCCTCGACGCAGTCATAGGCTATGAAGCCTACTCCTTCATCGACTGTTTCTCAGGCTACCACCAGGTACGGATCGACCCGACCGACCGCCCCAAAACCGCGTTCATTACCGAATGGGGCGCATATGTATGGGTCGTGATGCCGTTTGGACTGAAGAACGCCCCGCCGACCTACCAGCGCATCGTCAACCAGATCTTCAAAGAGTACCTGGGCGACTTCATGAAGCTATTCCTAGACGATTTCAGTGTCTACAGCGACATCGACTCCCACCTACCGAAGCTCAGACTAGTCTTCGACCGATGTCGACAGTACGGGGTAAGCCTCAATCCAGAAAAATGTATATTCTATGTTCCTTCTGGTGTAATTTTGGGCTATATTGTCGGACGGGAAGGCAAGTTTCCGGATCCAAAGAAAATTCAGGCCCTAGTCGACATGCCGTCACCAAAGGACGTCAAAGCCATTCAGACGTTCAACGGACTAGCCCAGTTCAACCGATGCTTCATCAAAAATTATGCTGCCATCATGGAACCCATCACCAAGCTGACCAGGAAAGGCGAACCGTTCGACTGGACGCCAGCGTGCGCAACAGCATACCAGACCATCAAGGATCGATACCAGACTGCACCAATCCTGATCGGAGTCGACTGGTCACTCGACTTCCACATACACACAGACGCATCCGACATAGCAGTCGGGGCGATGCTAGCACAGAACCCGACCGGCAACATCGACCAGCCGATAGCCTACGCTTCTCGACTACTCAACAAAGCAGAGAAGAACTATACAACAACCGAGAAGGAAGCTCTCGCAATGGTATACGCCATCAACAAATTCCGCCATTACCTCCTAGGTAATAAGTTCGTCTTCTATGTCGACCACCTGGCGCTCCAGTACTTGATCAACAAACCCCAGGTATCGGGTCGACTGGCACGCTGGCTACTACTGTTTCTTGAATTCGACTTCACTGTGGTTTATAAACCAGGCAAAACACATGGAGTAGCCGACGCGCTATCAAGAAATGAAGGGGCCGAGCCAGCCATAGGCATACCCGACCAGACAGTCGACGCACAACTATTCTCCACCGAACCCGACTGGCTACATCCGATAGTCGACTACTTGACTACCGGGACTTTTCCAACTCACATGACGAAGGAAGCCCGCAAACGAATCGCTCACAAGGCCATTCCGTACCAAGTACTCGACGGACAACTGTACCGACTCGGCAAGGACCACCAGCTCCGACTAGTCCTGACCGGCAGTCAAC
>JGI20205J14842_1000352_pt1 | contig 10881 bp, 10 predicted proteins | sample NGESurshal092012_2_FD_14842 | JGI IMG/M metagenome (IMG submission 14842) | reverse complement strand
AATATTACTACCGGTGAAGTGTACACGGAAGACGCCGCTGCCTTATACATCTTCATTGGCGCCAAACCTTTTACCGATTGGCTCGATGATGAAATTATCACCAATGACAAAGGCTTTATCGAAACCGGGCGCGACCTGCAGCATTATGAGGATTATAAAAAAATATGGAAGCTGGAGCGTGATCCTTATTTACTGGAAACAAGCTGTGCCGGCATCTTTGCCGCAGGCGATGTACGCGCCGGCGCCATGAACCGCGTAGCCTCCGCTGTGGGAGAGGGTTCTATGGCGATAAGCTTTGTACATAAATATTTGGGGGAGATGTAGGGGATGGATTGAGAAAAGAAAATACAAATCAGGGTTATAAGTTGGTTTACTGGTTTGAAGTATGAATAGAAAATTGTTTTGTGTGCCACGAAACAAGGCACAGAGAAACACATTAATGAGAGTTTCTTTCATGTAACAATAGAATGGTAGATAATGTAAAAGGTGACGAGGTGTTTATAAGAAAACTTATTGACGATGGAATGGCAAATAATGTTGTGTATCATTTCTATTACAAGAACGCAATTATTACTATTCTTTATATAACTTTAAATAAAAATATACAAAATGCACCTATAACAATTTAAAAATACAAACCTGTTTTTAAAAGGCTAATAAATAAAACTCAATTTTTTAAATAATTTAGTAATATTTATTCTGAACAGAACTTCAAATTATTATATTATGGCTAAAAAAAATACAAACTTTATTAAAATACGTACAAGTTTATACAAAGGATTGGAGCATGTTCATTCTCCTGATGGAAAAATAAAATTTGGCAATTCCTTTATGCAAAGACTTCACGACACAGAAGAAGAATTTAGAAGTAAACTAATAGTTGAAATAAATGATAAAGTCGGGTTACATAATTGGGCTATTCAATTCATTGAACACCCAACAGAAGAACCTAAATTTTTTGCAGATATTTGGGTTGACAACACTGACCATTATCCATTAATAATTGGAATAATTCGTTCTATAATACCTGAAATTGAATTTATGTACTACTATAAAGGGAACATTGATTCTTATATTCCTACTGAAAGATAATCTATCCATTTTGTAGTCCATAGTATTTGAAATTGTAGGTGTTGGCTTTCAAAGTAATTAACCGCTAAAAATACGGGCTTAGTAGCAAATGTTCTGCAAATTAGCTAGGCTATACTGGTTAATATTAAACGCATTACTTCAATTTTCGTGTTCGCTTTGCAGCTATATTGTGCTATTGTTGCCCCCTGTTGGCGCGAGATGTAGTTTTCTACAGTTGTTGGTTTTCTTAAAAATACAAACGCCGTTGGTGTTGAGCCGGGAATAAGTGGGGCTGATTCACCAACAAAACGAATTAAGAAAATACCTATCTTTAAACTCAAATATGCAAATAGTCATTACAGAATGAGCAGATAAAGTTCGGATGTGGGTGAGGCCATAATTCAAAACAAGACAAACACACCAACGACGGAGTAAATTTCATCAAAATAAAGTTGATAACATGTTTACCATGACATTTTATGAGTTTTAAAGATTACTATAAAATACTTGAAGTAAGTTTAACTGCCACACAGTATGATATTAAAAAATCTCATAGAAGGCTTGCGCTTAAATATCATCCGGATAGAAACCCTGGAGATAAAATTGCAGAAGCTAAGTTCAAAGAAATTCAAGAAGCATACGAAATCCTTTCTGGGATAACTAGTAGAGAAAGTTTTAATTATGATTATAATAAATTTTATAATAATCAAAATGAACAAAATAAAACTCAAAATCATAAACCCAATAAAGAACAATCTGGTCGACAAGACGCACCTCCGTTAACACCACAAACTCTTTTAGAGATCTTTCATCAAATGCACAGAAGAGTTGTTTTATCAGGTAACGCAAAGAAGTTAGATCGGGAGAAATTTTATAATAATTTACAAGAAGTACTAAATCAAAATTGTATTTCATTCCTGCTTCACTGTGATGACACAAAGACAAATCATCTAATAGTCAATGAACTTTTAAAATGTTGTGAACTGATAGAACTTCCACAAGTCAGAGAATTAAGTATAAAACTTGTAAATATTGCCGGATCTGACAATGAGGTGATACAAAAAATTCATCTCTATGTTAAAAATAGAAGTGCGCAACAAACAAAGAAAGGAATTAGAGCATTAGTTTTAATTGTTGGTGCTATTTTATTGTTTTTGGCCATAAATGACCCGGATTTTAATAATTCTTCAACCAGCCAATCTTCATCGCTAAATGATAATTTAAATAGACCACAGTCAGGAGATTTGAATACCAATACTACAAATTCATATTCGGATACATCAACATTAAATTCAAAAACTCAATCGTTAAAACCGCTAGAAAATTATTCAGATTGGGATGAGAAGAATTATGAAACAGGAAGTAGCCCTGGTTGTTACAATTTTACACCACGATACAACAAATCATTGAATAACAGATTAGAAATTAGCGTTGGTTACAATACTGACGTTGTTCTAAAACTAATCAATATTGTAACAAGAAAATGTATTCGATATGTATATATTCGAGGTGGAGACATTTTTAAGATTAGGAACATTCCGGAAGGAAAGTATTACTTGAAAATAGCTTATGGCAAAGATTGGCGTCAAAAAGTTATAAACGGAAAATGTATTGGGAAATTTATTTCTAATGCTTTATATAAGAAAGGAGATGAAATATTAGATTTCAATAAAGTTTATGAAGGAATTAAAACAGACGGAGATAGTTCATATAGAAGTTATCAAGTTTCTTCTTATTCTTTAAAGCTAGATGTTATTGCAACAGATGTTTCAGACAAATTCCAAACTAGTGGGATTTCTGAAGAGGAATTTAATGACGAACAATAAGCAGCATAAGACGAACAATAAGCAGCATAATCTCTTTAGTATGTTTAAATTATAAAAATACACCTATCAGGATGTTTTTAATCCAAGGCATTTTATTTCATCATTTTTCAGAGTCAAGGTTTTTTATCTCATAAAACATTTTTAAAAATATTTTTTATTCATTCCGCATAACCGCCCGAATAAGAAATACAAATCAGCATTATAAGTTGGTTTACTGCAGAAGAATGCGGAGCCTATATGAATATTCGATATATTCCCAAGGTTGGCAACCTTCTTGTAGTTGGCAATATATTAAATGCACCAGCACAAAAAAAAGATAAACCATGAGTAGAGGACATGTAAAAGAAGATGACCAGGAAGATATACCGATGGTACCGCCAAGGGCTTTTTTGCCTGAAGGTGCCACGAATTATGTAACTCCAAATGGGATGGATCTTTTGTTAGCTGAACGACAAACGCTGACTGATGAAAGAGATCAATTGGATATTACTGATGAGAAAGAAAGACGGATCCAATCGAATTTTATCAACTCAAAATTACAATTACTGAACGCCCGGATTGCCATGGCAAAAATTATAGAAACCTACCAACAGCCACCAGGTGAAATCCGCTTCGGAGCATCATTTACCCTAAAAGAAAAAAAACAACCAAAGCTGCAACACTATCAAATTGTAGGCGTAGATGAAGCAGATATATCCAACGGAAAAATCTCTTTTATTTCACCCCTTGCAAGAATACTTCTTAATAAAAAGGTGGGAGACACCGCCATTTTGAAACTGGCCAGGAAAGAAAGGGTTTTTGAGATTATCAACATCAGTTATTAATTCAAATTTATTTCGCTGCCCCAACATCCAACCTCAAATTTTTCTTTGAGAGATAACATCACTCAGCTCCTTGCCCGAAATTAGTTGACTTGAAATCACCTTAACTTTGATAGCTCCTGACGAAACAACAATCAATCACCTTAATATATGGACAAAGAGCATTTTCCAAAAGAACAACCTAACAACCCGTTGCATGGAGTAAAATTAGCCACTATGTTAGAAGATTTAGTCAATCAATATGGTTGGGAAAGGTTAGCCATGGAAATCAATATCAATTGTTTTAAAAACGATCCATCTATTAAATCCAGTCTCACCTTTCTAAGAAAAACAACCTGGGCAAGAGAAAAAGTTGAAAGACTTTACCTGGAATTAATCAGGAAAAAGTCATTCTTCTATAATCAAATTCTCAAATGGAAAACACGGCAGAAAATATAATCTTTCCCCCTGTTGGCCTTCCGGAAAATGAAAGACATTTTTGAAAATATTTTTAATTCATTCCGTGCGGATGCAGAAGGCAGAAGGCAGAAGGCTTAAGGCAGAAAGCAGCAAATACAAATCAGCATTATAAGTTGTCTGCCAGACTGGGGATAGACAGGATTTACCAGGTTTGTGGGCCTCAGCAGTTTTCATGAGACAACCCTTCGCTACCTCAAAAAAAATATCACAGACAAAAATCATTCAGACTCATCGCCAACGGCCGACAAAAGCGATTTTCATTTTGACTAAAACAAAAGGCGTTTTGGCTAAACTTGTTTTTCAATTGTTGATGACCTTGCATCATTACAATAATAACAATTAAAATAATTTAGTATGAAAATGAAAACAATACGAATTCATGAATTTGGCGGACCAGAAGTTATGAAACCCGAAGAAGTGGAACGCCCGGTTCCTAAAGCAGGTGAGATACTGGTGAAAGTGTATGCCAGCGGTGTTAACCCGGCAGATTATATCGTTAGACAAGGAGGCAATGAACTTCTAAAGCCATTCCTGAAATTGCCATTGGGTTTGGGTTTGGACGCTGCGGGTGAAGTAGAAGAAGCTGGCAGTGATGTTACCGGGTTTAAAAAAGGAGATAAAATATACGGAATTCCTAATTTTTTAGATGGCACCTATGCAGAGTTCATTGCTGCAAAAGCAAATCAATTTGCATTAATGCCTCGTAACATCAGCTTTAATGAAGCAGGCGCTATTCCTTCCTGTGCTTTGATGGCCTGGAATGGTATTGATTTGGGTAAAGTACACGCAGGGCAACGGGTGTTGGTTCATGCAGCCGCTGGTGGAATTGGAAACCTGGCTTTGCAATTTGCCAAATCAAAAGGAGCCTACGTTATCGGCACAGCCTCGGAACACAATTTTGATTTTTTAAAACAATTAGGGGCTGATGAAGTGATTGATTACAAGCATAAAGATTTCGCAGATTTATTACACAATATAGATGTTGTGTTTGACGCTTCACCGGTACGTGATGAAGATAAGAGGATGAAAATGGCAGCGGCATTGAAAGAAGGTGGTATTTTTGTAACCGTTCAGATTGCAAATCCTTTTAGTGACGAATTTCTTGAAGTACTTGCAAAAAAACATGCTCAAGGAAAAATGATAAGAAGAGATCTTGATGTTGCGCAATCACTTACCGATATTGCAAAATTGATTGAAGAAGGCACGGTAAAAGTTGTTGTTAGCAAGGTTTATCCCCTCGAAAAAGTAGCTGAAGCACATTTGGATGTTGAAACAAAACATGTGCGTGGCAAAATTGTGTTAGAAATAAGAAAAGAGAATTAACATCAGATGAAGCGTTTTAAAACCATACGCGAATTTCACCAGTTCAGGCAACTGCCTGCACCTGAACATCCCTTGATTAGTGTGCGTGAAGTTGAACTTGCTAAGCAATTGCCGGCCAAAGAATCCATGAGTTGGTGTTATGATTTTTTTTGTATCGGCTTGAAAAGAGTTTGTCTATCGCCCAATATAAAATTCAGGTATGGACAACAACCGTATGATTTTGACGAAGGCATTATTTCTTTTGTGGCGCCTAACCAGTTGTTGAGCCTTTCTATTGACACAGAAGAAGAAGAAATAGAAGAAATAAAACATTCAGGATGGATACTGCTGATTCATCCTGATTTTTTATGGAATACACCATTGGCTAAGACAATCAAAAAGTATGATTTCTGGAACTATTCACTACATGAGTCGTTATTTCTTTCCGCAAAAGAAGAAACGACCATCATTAATATCTTTCAAAATATACAGCAGGAATATCATGCAAATATTGACCAGTTCAGCAAGCAAATCATCATTTCACAAATAGAGAGTTTGCTAAACTATTCAGACCGTTTTTATCATCGCCAATTTATTACAAGAGAAAAAGTCAATCATTATATATTGGAAAAACTGGAAACATTACTTACCGACTATTTTAATAGTGAAGATTTGATAAACAAAGGGTTGCCGACTGTCCAATTCGTTTCTGAAAAACTAAACGTATCTCCCAACTATCTGCGTGGCTTACTCAAAGTGCTGACAGGACAAAACACGCAACAGCACATTCACGACAAGCTAATAGAAAAAGCGAAAGAAAAATTATCTACGACAGAGCTTTCAATAAGCGAAATTGCTTATGAATTAGGCTTTGAGCATTTGCAATCGTTTAGTAAATTATTCAAAGCAAAAACCAATACTTCGCCACTGGAGTTTAGGGACTCGTTTAATTGACAAAAGTGAACGTTTTCTTCCCTTGTTGGTCTTCTGAAAAAAAAGGACCTTTTGTGGTATTCCCGCAAAAAAGCGGGAAAGGTGAACAAGGATAAGCGCGGCAGTTTTAGCAACAAAACGAATAGAGCGAAGCCCTATCTTTGAGCATTAAGAGATTTGTACATTTACTTATGAATCGAAAATATAAATTCATAGTTATCGTGAGAAGGAATTCATTAATTTTTTGGTAGCAATTAAATGGCGTAAGTAGATGCATCAATAAAAAGGATAGTTATAACAATGAACTTTAATTATAAATTTGGCAACGATTCCGGGAAGAAAGGAATACTGATTTTCCACGAGAGCAAAGGCCGTAAAACATGCTATCTCACTCTAATGAATCTACCACGTTAAGCAAGAATATTAATTAATGAAATCTTTATTTGCCTCAAATATTATTTTTTTATTAGCGGGAGTATTATCATGTAAAACCATGAATGCGCAACAAAAAAATACTGGAACAAGTTATTCTTCCAGGCGATTTAGTTATCATTCCATTACATTATTTACCGGAGCTGACTTATTGATACCTCATAAGGATAATGGTCTATTACAAGTTAGTTTTCCCTACACTATAAAGGCAAATAATGGAACAATGACTTCCAACAACTTTGTTTCTCCCTCAAAAAAAGTTTACAACCCAACGAAGTTACTGTTACTCCCATTCGGTTTTGAAGTAGGCGGTCTGCATCATTTTTTTAAAGCTGGCATTGCTGTCCAACTTTTCTATGAGGGTTATTCGAACAGTACTAATTCGTCAGCAGGCTATGGACATATCTGGTATTTAGATGGGATCCATCATCATGACAAAGAAATGGAGAAAAAATCTTTTGTTATAAAATCCTCAATAAACATTTCTTACAACGTTGATGGTGGGGGAAACAAAAAATCTTTACTTGGAATTATTGATAATGAAAATAATGTTATAAATCTCTTTAACTATATTGCCAACCCCACATACACAGTTAAAGCAACTCGCCCTTCCAGTGTCGGGAAATTTTCGGCAAAGAATTTAGATATCTCATACACTCAAAGAGAATTCTCATTAGTACCAATGATAACAATATCCCCGAATCCTTTCAAAGGTGGGCGCCCAATCTATAAAAGTAACTACCCAACTACAAACTATAAAAAATTTACAGCAAAACTATTATGGGAGTTATCATTAGGTTATAATATCGCTTTATATGACCAGGGAGGTATTTTGTTGAACCAGGATGACGGAAATTTGAATGATAAAACAAATAAGGTGGGAGGCCCTATACATCTTGATAATAAAGCACTTTCTACCTATTTTAATAACCAAAAAACGACTTCGACACCTTATCATTTTTCAGGATTTTATGTGTCTATTATGTTTTATATAGTACGGAGTAAAATCAAGTAATTGTGACAGCGTTCAGAAGTAAAGTGAACGTACAGTTTCCCGGTAGCTTCCTGAAATACCAATGCCTACCGACTTGCACACGAAACAAATTTTCTCACTATGGTCCTGAAGTTTCTAACCCATCACATTTTATTCTATCCTTTATCTGAATCACATTTTCTTATCGAATGAAACATTTTTAAAAATATTTTTAATTCATTCCGCACAAAACATCAAATAAGAAAATACAAATCGGGATTATTAGTTTCCTGCCCGAATGCCTGTCAGGCACGGTTTGCTTAACCCTCGCGGGTGTTCCTTTTTTGAAGTCATCTATTTAGGAGTGGCAGCCGCCATTTGGTCTCCTGAGTAAACGGCGGTGTCCATTAGTTACCTGGAAATGCGAGGAGAAGTGAACACCGGCATTGGCAAAATATCTTTTTTATATAATGATTATGCATACATGTTTTTGTCTAAAGATTTTATAGTATGCAGTAAAAATTATTTCTGCCTCAAAAAAAAGGTATAAACCAACATTCATAAACTTTTAATTTTTATTCTTAAACAGCGCTTTGTAATCTTTCAGTCATTTTTTATTTTGATAATATTTTTTAATGGAACTATTTTAATTTTGGCAGCAGACTAGGGGCCACACACACAACAATTTAGTTTCTTCTTATAATCCAATCTTACTGCAAAGATCTTTCTAAGCTATATTTTAATAAAGAAGATGTCCCGGATTTATTAACAGGGAATTGTTGGATTTGAATTAGGCACAACCCCTCTGAAAAAATACCAATTTTAAATAATTCATTTAGAACTTTTAAAATTTTATTGCGGGAATATTTTCTGCTGTATAATTTCCCTGAAATATTTTAATCATAAAAATTTTAATCTTTTAAACTATATTTTAAATGGCAAAACCCTATTCAGATAAAATTAGCCCTTCAAGAAAACAAGCTTTTGAAAATTTAAATATCGATACTAAAAAACGTGTTATTTTATGTCTCGATGGAGGTGGAATGCGTGGGATACTCACCATCCAGTTGTTAAAAAAGTTTGAAGAAATCGCGGGTATTCCGTGCTATGAATTTTTTGATATGATTTCCGGCACCTCTACCGGCGGCATTATCTCAGGATTAATAACAACGGGTCATTCAGCAGTCGAAATAGAAACGATGTATATTAATTTGGTCACACAGGTATTTGATAAAAAGCTTCTCGGCAACAGGTTTGTAAACCCACCCGCTTTTACTAAAGAAAAATACAGGACTTTATTAAAAGGAATTATAAAGGATATTACTTTAGAAGACGCATGTGCTTTAAACGACCTGGATTTAATGATAACAGCACAGGATATTTCGGCTTCTGAAGAAACTTTTTTTTCATGTTTTAAGCAAGATGACGGAACATTTTATGGCACATATAAACAAGTACTATTGCGATCTGTAATGGAGGCTACCATGAGTGCACCAACTTATTTTTATCCGTTAGAACGCTTTTTAGATGGAGGAACAACAACTTACAATAATCCGGCTTTAGCCGCATTCATGGAAGCGGTATCTTATAGCCGTGCAGATAAAATATCTAGTTTATCTGCTTACCAGATTTCCGAAATCACCTTATTTAGTTTTGGTACCGGAATTTCCAGGCAATTTATAAAACCCACACAGACTATTAACCCGCACGGGATTGATGTAGTATTTTGGTTGAATTGGTTAATGACCCACATGGGACAAGATGCGAGCGCAATGCAGGTAAATACTTTCCGCTCACCTATGGTAGGACAAACAATTGATTTTAGAAGGTTTCAAATTTCTCTTGATCCAACTGCAATCAATAAAATCCCTAATATAGATAGCTTGGATGAACATAAATATCAAAGTAGGTGGTTGCACGATTTAACTGAAGAAACATTGGCAAATATTGACATGGCAGATGTGACCAAATTTGATTTAATGAAGATTATTGGCCAACAGGTTGCTGAATATATAGTTCGGAGCGGTAACAATTTTAAGAAAGATTTGGTGGATAATAAATATAACGATTTACTGGTAACTACCTCCGGGGACATCACCCGCATCCAAAAACAAATGAGTACTCCCGGATGGCTGGATAGTTTTAAAGCATAGGAAAAAAGACAATTTTAATTTATCAATTATGGATTCAATCACAACAATTGACGGGGTAATTGCACAGTTGGATAAGATAATTGAATGGAGCGTGGCTAATAAAAATCGCATAGGCTATTTTGCTACCTTATACCGACGCATGACCGTCGCAGTAAAACAAGCCATAATTGCAAACGAATTCGAGGATGGGAAAAGAATGGAACAGCTTGATATCATCTTTGCCTCCCGTTATTTTGTAGCCTGGGATGCCTATATAAATAAGCAAATTTGTTCTAATGCCTGGCAATCGGCTTTTGACGCCTGTCAAAATTCAGGGTTAATTGTTTTACAACATCTTTTAATGGGAATTAATACCCATATAAATCTTGACTTGTGTATTGCCGCGGCTCAATGTTCTCCAGGCAAAAGTATTTACGCTCTTCAATCAGATTTTGAAAAAATTAATGAGATAATAGAATCACAAGCACAGCTTGTACAAAATATATTATGCAAAATCTGGCCTCCCTTAAAATTATTGACCAGTATCAGTAATAACCAGGAAAAAGCCCTTCTTAATTTCAGCATTGATACCGCCAGGAAATGCTCATGGGCTAATGCAATTGTATTGGCAAACATAGACGATTCTCAAAAGGACGATCATATTTCACAGATAGATAGTATGGTTGTAGAACTGGGTAAACAGATTATTAATCCGGGTATATGGCTGGAATTTCTTTTGAAGCTGGTAAGAATGATGGAAGATGCTGATGTTGATAAATTGATTGGTTTGCTAAAAAATTAGTTGAAGTAACCCGCTCTGGCGCAGGTCTCCTGACGGGTGCATGAGTGTTACTTAGCTTTCATTTAATAAAATCGTCAATAGAAAAACAAGTTATTTATTGCTTTACTGTATTTTTATAATCGCCGCCAGG
>JGI20205J14842_1000334_pt1 | contig 11468 bp, 12 predicted proteins | sample NGESurshal092012_2_FD_14842 | JGI IMG/M metagenome (IMG submission 14842) | reverse complement strand
CGAACTCGCCACCGACGTCCCCGCCCGCCACCGGATCCGCGAAGCATTCGACCAGCTCACGATGGCCATCTGATCACCTGGCCATCCTTGTCAGCACACTCTGTCATGTGCATCGATCGGCCAATGCAACACTGCCGCCAGGACGTCCCGACAGGCGTGCCGCTGGCCAGCCGCCGGAGAGAAACGGCAGGGCGGTGAGGGCGCGCCCCGGCATCAGGATCGCCCGCGGACTGGTGCCCGTAAGGGTGTCCCTGCGCCTGCCTAACGCGGCCGAATATCGGGTAACAATGACGGATAGGTGGCAGGCCCGGTCACCTGCCTGTAGGAGAAAACCCGGCTGGCGGCGTCCTGACGATTGGCACAGGCGTGACAGCTGATGTCGTTGCTGCTTAGATGCGAACGGGTGGTGGGGTGGTTATCTCACGCCACCTTCATGGACGTGGTCGGGGGGCCTGGGGCCGGTGGCGGTCTACAACTTTTCTTACGGGTTGCTGACTCCTGTCCTGGGTTATGCCATGTCGTGCCTGGGCTGGTTCCTGGGCCTGCGGTGCACTACCAGGGCGCGGGCTGTGCAAGGCTCTACGCGTGTTCGCTGGCTGCTGCTGGCAGCCGTGTCCATTGCGGCCGCGGGGGTCTGGGGCATGCATTTCATCGCCATGCTCGGATTCGCCATTCCGGGCCAGATTATCCGGTACAGCGTGCCGGTCACGATCCTCAGCATGCTGGTCGCTGTCGCGGTGGTCAGCGTTGGCCTGCTCATTGTCGGGTTCGGCGGTGACGGGATGGTTCCGCTCCTTGCCGGTAGCGTGATCATCGGGCTTGGCGCGGCGGGCATGCACTACATCGGCATGTCGGCGATGCGCATGCCAGACACGATGCGCTACGAAATCGGCCTGGTAATCCTCTCGGTGGTCATCGCCGTCATGACGGGGACCGTCGCGCTTTGGGCCGCGCTGCAACTCGACTCACTGTGGTCCGCGTTCGTCGCATGCCTGATCATGGGTGTAGGCGTCAGCGCGATGCATTACACGGGCATGGCGGCCTTGCAGGTGCATGCCGATCTGGCTGCCAGCGGCATGACAGGCAGACGCGGCGGCGCAAGTGCATCGTCTTTCCTGGGGCCGCTCATTTTCGGCGTCGCCGTCCTCACGATGGTCCTGACGGCGGCCATCTCGCTGTCGCCTACTGAGGCGGAGCTCCGCAAGGAAGACGAGTTCATAGAGCGCCTTACCAGCAACTACAGCGGTCACTCGGGGCGCGGCTCCGGGGATCTCTAGGGCAGCCAGCCGTCGTTGGGAGGCATGCCACCGAGTGCCGGGGCTTCGATTCGGCTGACCTCGACGATGAGGTGCGGTTTCGCCGCTTCGGGAGCGGCGGCGATGCCGTAATTGAGGGGCCAGCGGCGCATCGGCCGGTTCGTGTTCCTGAGCGGTCCCGGCTCGATGGGCGTCGGCCGGCGATCACAACAAGTCACTGTCAGCTACCTAGAGTAGCTTACGAGCAGGGCGGAGGTGGCGAGTGTCCAGCGGCCTTTCGCGAGCACGACGGGCCAGGAAGGGCAGGAGCAATGGACGGAGGTGGCCTGGCGCGGTCAGCGTGGCTCGTCGCCGTGGTGGGCGCGGCTGCCATCGCCGTGATCGGCTTCTCAACCTGGCGCTACGACGTGGCCCTCTCCAGGGGTGCCATCGCGGCCAACGAGCGCTCTGATGCGACGACCACGGCCGCGCTCACCGCCGCTTTCTGGCACGAACGCCAGGTGGCCGGCCTCTACCTCGCTGCCCCAGCGCCAGCGGCGCGGCGGGCCGTGACCGCGCAGGACGACCAGTTCCAACGGCTGGCTGCACAGCTCGGCAAGGCCAGCACGGCCGCGGACAGGCTGTCACGGGCGCAGGCCGTGACGGCGAATGCGCACTACTATTCCATTTTCAGGCAGGTCAGCGACGCTGCTGGCACGACTGCGGCCCGCGAGGGCGCGGGACTGGGCCAGCTGGAGGCAGCGGCCGCAGGCGTGCAGCCATCGCTGGATGCACTTAACCGCTCCGTCATGCTGCGCGCGGCGGCCGCGCAGGCGGCTGCCTCCGCCGCGGCGAGGGAGGCGCGCGTGATCGGCATCGCCGCTGTCCTTGTCACCATCGCGATCGGCAACGCGCTCGGAGCCTTCATGCTCCGCCTGCTTGGCCGTGCCCTCCGGCGAGCGCGCCAGCTGATGTCCGTACTCGCGCGGCTGGGCGACCGGGACAGGCTTCTGGCTCAGCTCCGCTCCACGTCGGCGGTTCTCGGCGCGGTCGCGGGTGAGCTGCGCTCGGCAGCGGGGAAAGCGGCCGCGGTGGGCAGTCAGCAGTCCTCGGCGGTCGCACAGACCTCGGAGACGATCGAAGAGCTGGCGGTCGCCGCTGGCACTATAGCGGACAACGTGCGAGCAGCGGCTGAAGCGGCCGGGCAGACCGGCAAGACAATGCGGGACATGCAGGAGAAAGTCACGGCGATCGCTGAGCGCACGCTGTCGCTCGGTAAACGTGCGAAGAAGATCGATGAGATCCTCCAGATAATCAATGACATCGCAGCGCAGACGAACCTGCTCGCGCTGAACGCGACGATCGAGGCCGCCCGGGCTGGCGAGGCCGGGAAGGGCTTCGCTGTGGTGGCGGCTGAGGTGCGCGCGCTCGCGGAACGCTCGATCCACTCGACCGATTCGATCAGCGTGATCATCACCGGAGTGCAGCAGGAGACGGAGGCGACGATCACGGCGACTGAGCAGGGGCGACGGCAGGCCCGCGAGGTGGGTGAGCTGATGGCGTCGACGGTGACGATGCTGGAGGAATCGATGCTGGCCACCGCGCGCCAGAAGTCCGCTGCTGATCAGGTGGACGGCGCGATCCAGCAGATCCGGGACGCGGCGGATCATCTTGTAGCGGAACAGGCGCAGTGGTCCGACACCGCCGAACAGCTGGACACCCTGGTCAGGGAGCTCGATAGCGCGCTTCAAGTTGACGACGCTGATCCCGTGCCAGTGCTCGACCAGCCAGCGGCCCAGGCCGGCCCTGATCCTGCGGTCACGTGACGCCTGCGCGGGATCTGGCGCTGGGGCGGTTGCTCGGCAGGCGGGTGTGGCCAGTCCCGACGATGGGCCGCCAGCACGGCTGCGCTGGACCGCGCCGGCCTAACCGGAGGCCCTGCTGGCCCATGTGGGAGCCGCTGCTTGGGCCGTCTGGCGGTGAGGAAAGCAACGTGAAAAGGGGTCGCCCGATCCGGATTTCTAAAGACGTGACCGTCTTGGCAGCCCTCTGAGGGCAGGCGCGCTCATGGCGTCGCCATCCGCAAGCTGCCCGGGTTGAAGGCGGGCGGGATTTGACAACGTGATGGGACGTGACGGGACTCCCTTGGATGGGTGTGCAGGACCCTGAGCGCGCTGACCTGGGCGGCTCGGCATGCACGGACGCGGGACGGACAGGTCATGGTTTTCACGCGGTAGAAATTGAAGGAGTAGCACGTCAGCGGCCATTCCGATGGGGAGGAATGGGCGGTCTGTAAAACCGTCGGCTCAGCCTACGCAAGTTCGAACCTTGCACCTGCCACCACCAGCGGAAACAGCCCCTGGCCTGCGCATATTGCGGCTCGCGGGCTGTTGCTTCTGGCCGGATGAGATCCCGCTGAATCCATGAGAGTCCGGCTGAGTCCAGCTGTGCACGGACATATAGCGGACAGCGTCCGGGCCGGCCCAGCGGCCCGGACGACCCCTTCTTTCCCGGTGGCGCTGGTAATCCGGGGATCGCCGACGGGTCTGCTAGCCGGAGGAATGATCATTGATGGCGCTCGTCCCGGTCCGCGCACAGCCCGCAGAATCCGTCGGCGAGCGCGGCTTTTCCCGCGGGACCGGATCTCCAGGCATGCCAGCAACGCTGCTGCAGCCCCGAGGAGCGCTGTGATGATCACCGCTTCGCCGGGGCTGGTACCTGTCGCTCTCGTCCGCAGCGCAGCGCCCGGCCCGCGCGGTGCATCCGCTAGCCGCCGCGCCGCGGTGCCTGCGCGGACCTTTGACGGACCTGCCGTCGACCCGGGGTGGACCTGGCACCGATGCTGGCGGGAGCCAGATATCGAGGCCACTGTGCACTACGGCCAAAAGGCTTGCGATCCCGAGAACCCGGCCCCGGGACTGAGTTCCCGGCGGCGGTCGCTTTGCCTGGAGCGAGAGCCGGGATCACTCAACAGGCTGGCAGCGTAGATGGGGGTTCATGTCGGCGGGGGGATCGACCTCGTATCCCCACATTGCTCTATGAGCTATAGCGCCGAGATAAATCTCTAGCGTCAAGGGGGCATCGTGCCGAGCCTCTATGCCCTTGACCTGCGGGAAAGCTATCTGTCATCCGGCGCGGCGGCAGGCTCTTTAGCTGAGTGCCGCTGCGGAACCCGAGTTGAACCCCCGCGAAACCGATTTGAACCCCCATGGCGCAGGGCCGGCCGGCAGGCCAGATGGCTTGTCAGCAGCTGGCACCGGGCCGCCGCTCCGACCAGCTCCCGGCATATGAGAGGCCCTGATGACCTGTCACGCAAAGTGATTGATCAGCCAGCCGATCCCCGGCCATCGCATGCATAACGGCGAGTAGGAGCGGAGATGTCAGGTTCTTCCATGCCTTGGCGGGCGCTGTTCGGTGCGCCCTGCCGCTGACCCCGGTCCGCCGTTACGTTGCGATCGGCCGGACAGGCGTCGCAGCCGCGTCCGGGCGGGCGCGGCCGGCCGTCGCTGCTACCGAAGGCAGTTGCCGATGAACTGGACGGCTCTGGGCCACGCGTCGGCACGTGCCGTTCGGTCGGCTGGCCGGTCGGCAATGCCCGGAGACAGCAGGCCAGGCGGAAGATCGGGAACGAGGTAGCCGAGACTGTGGCCGGCGTCCGGGTACTCGAGCACCTGGTGGCCGAAGGAGTGGCCGCTGGACTCAAGGCGGTCCGCGATCGCCCGTGCCATCTGAGCCGACGGCCAGACGTTATCCTCGCCCGCGGAGACCAGAAGGATCGGCCCGCGCGTCAGCTCAGCTGGGATAACGGCCTCGAGGTTGCCGCCTGCGGAATCGTCCTCTGCGGCATACGGTAGCGGCCGCCCGTCGAGCAGCCACGCGGGGCCGCCCGGTGGCCAGCTGCCCGCTGCGACATTCCCTGGCACAGTCGCGATGATGCCGTTGATGAGGTCGCTGAAATGGATGGCGCTGAGCAGCGCCGCCTCGCTGCCGCGCGACATTCCGATGACCACGACCGGGGCGCCACCCGGAAGTACGGTTTCGAGCAGGCTGATGGCGTGCCGGAAGTACTCCAGCGGGATCTCCCGCAACTCGGCCGGCAGCCCGGGCCTGGCGAAATACGCCACCGACATGGCGGCGACGCCCTCGGCGGCAACCGCTTCGGCGACATAGGACGGCTCGCTGCCCCCGGAGCCGCCAATCACGAGAACGGCACCTCTGAGCCGTGCCTGCCCAGGCAGGAACACCGTCCCGTGAACACCGTCACCAGACGGCCGGAAGCGCCGCTGCCGCACCTCTGTCACCGCCTGACGAGCATATTGTCCGGACGGCCGACCAGCTTATCTAGCCAACGCCGGGACGCGCAGACTGACCAATCTGCGCTTTTAGTGAATCCACGCGCAGCACGCGCGCCTGCCCGCGCAGGCGGTTACTTGTGCGGACTCGCGTTGCTTAGTCAGCGACGTTCCGCTACCGCCATGTGCCGGGCGATTCGGCTGGGCGGTCTTCATCTGGTTTGAGGACTTCTGATGCGGCCTGGATGATCTTCCACAACGGGCTGTCGGTGCGGTTGTAGTACACGCGACGCCCGTCGTCCGGCCGGTCCTCGTCCAGCATGCCCAGGCGTACCAGCCTCCCAAGCTCGCTGGCCAGGTCTCCCTGGAGGATTACCTCGCGGGGCGGCTCAGACTGGTAGAACCGCGGCTTGTCGCGGCGGACTATCCACAGTGCCAGCGCGAGCCGGCACGGTCGGCCGAATAGCTGCTTGCCAACCTCGCTTACTTCCAACGGCGTGTTCCAAGGGTCAGATCGGGTAAGTACTATCTAGAATCTAGATAGTGAATAATCCTGCCTCCAGTGATTACAGCACGCGGCGCACGCCGGGATCTAGCCCGCCGTCCCCGCGTGGTCCCCACGGCGGCAGGGCCGACATCGTGGTGGAGAGTGTCCGGCTTCTGGGCGTAGAAGTGACCGCGCACGCAGTCCTCAACGCTGCTGAACATGGGCGCCGCCGGGCCGCGGGACTGGGCGCAGTCACGGATCCGGACCTGCTAGACCGCCTGCTGGACCTGCCGGCTGCCGTGCCAGTAGCAGACGCCGCCGCCTGGGCCGAGCTGCAGGCTCAACCACCAGGCATTGCGGCTTTCGAGGAGGACGCCGGGACCGTCTCCCGCCTTCTTGAGCCGCCACTGGCGATCGGGGAAGTGACCGTCCAGGCGGCCGACAGCGGCGAGTTGCGTGCTGTGCAGGACGCGAGCTTGTTCGCGGGATTCACCCGCCGGTCGGTGATGGCCGCGCGGGACTTCGTCCCCGATCCGGTAATGCTGGAGGCGAAGCTCTGCGGGGTCGGCATTCGTGACCGACACGGGATGGTGATTCTGGCGGCAGAGCCTCCAGTCCGCGCGATCGTGGACGGATGGTCATGGCTGCTGCGGGAGAAGACCTACCGTCGCTGGCTCAGCCAGCAGTCTGGGGATCATGGGCTGGCGTGCCCGTTTCCAGCCACTGGCGCAGCCAGCGCGATACCGGAGCCGTGATTCCGTTCTCGATCAGCGAGGCGGTTGTGTCCGCGCCGTTCTTGCAGCATTCCCACCAGGCGTCTCGCGGCTCGCGGGAGGTGAGGACTCGCTGCGCTAGCTGCTCGGTGCTGGCCATGTTGTGCCGGTGTGCCTTTGCCCGTGCCGCCCGCAGGTCTACCTCGCTGAGGCGGGCGATCCGCAAGAGGCTCCCGCCGTTGCACTCCGGGTCATCGCATCGTGCGAGATTACCTCGGCCGCCGCGCGTGAAGGCCGGGAGCTTGCTGGCCTTGAAGTAATCATGGAGCGCAGGAACGAACACCGCCGGAGACTCATCAGGCTCGTCGTTATCGCCGCCCGCGCGTTCCGTGCGCTTCATCGGCATCGGGCCGTGCCGGGTGGTGGCCGACAGGCCGACGAAGCCGGCGAAGGCGCCGTGGGCAACTGCGCCGATAGCCGAAATATCGCAGCGCAGCAGGACCACCGGAAGCTCGTCAACCGCTGACATGAAGGTGAGGAGCCCGGCGATGGCTCCGGCTGCATCGAACGCGTTGTAACGGTGCAGCAGGACGATGGCCACGGGACGGCCTGCTGCTCTTACCTCCTCGGTTAGGCAGGAGAGTCCGGCCCTGAGCCACCAGGGCTCCAGGGGCAGGACCACCCAGGTGGGCTCATCGATCATTTCCCACCGCGCTAGCGCCTTCCGGAGCGCGGACCTGTCCCGATTCGGTATGCGCGGCGTAGTAATAGGACAACGGCCGGGTGGCGCCCTGTTCTGGGGAGCTGTTGAGGCAGGGGACGTCCTCCTGGTGCGGTAGTACGGGCTTGGTGTCCCAAACGCAGCCAGGGAGGACGTCCTTGTGGGTAAGGGTAGTAGCGGTATGACGCGGGGAGACCGGCGGCGGAACGCGCGCCGTGAGCGGCTGCGCGGGATGCTGCCGCGCGGCGGCTCGGTGATCGGGATCGACCTGGCGGATGAAAAACAGGCCATCGTGGTGATTGATCATGATGTGCGGGTGCTGGCGCGTACGACGGTGCGGGTGAAGGCGTTCCGGCTGGGTGAGGCGCTGGACTGGGCGGTCGGGCAGGCCCGGGCGAAGGGCTTTGAGGCGGTGACGGTGGCGTGCGAGCCGACCGGGCCGCGGTGGCTGCAGGTGCAGCGGCTGTGCGCCGAGCGAGGGCTGCCGCTGGTGTGCATCCAGCCGCTGATGTCGCATATCGCCCGTGAGCAGCAGGATTACACGACGCATAAGACCGATGAGGCGGACTGCGTGCTGATCGCACGGCTGGCGGTGGAGCTGCACTGCTATATCCCGGAGGAGCTGGATGAGACGTGGGCGCACCTGCGGCACCTGGGCCGCCGCCGGGCGCAGCTGATCACGTCGGCGACGGCGTCGGCGCAGCGGATCCGGGACTTCCTGTCGGTGGCCTGGCCGGTGGTGACCGAGACCTGCGCCCAGCCGCTGCAGTCCCTCACCTGGCTGGCGGCCTTGCAGATGGTGACATCGCGGTGCGGCGCCGATCCCGGCGGGCTGGCGGGCCTGGGGGAACAGGAGTTCACCGCGCTGGTCCGGTCCGCCGTGCCGGGCTGGGGCGGCAAGAAGGGCTGGGGTCCGATCTGCGCCCGGATCTTCGCCGCGCTGACCAGCACCGAGGGCGTGGTCGTGGCCTCCCGCCGCGGCCTGCTGCGCCGGTGCGCTGATGAGCTGGGCGACCTGCAGCGCACCCGCGCCCAGCTGCGGGCCGTGGAGGCTGACATGGTCGCGGTCCTGGACGAGCTCGGCCTGTCCCGGCTGGCGGACATCCCCGCCCTGACCGCGGTCGGCGCGGCGGCGATCCTGGCCGAGACCGGCGACCCCCGCCGGTACGACAGCTCGTCATCGCTGGTCAAGCACGCCGGGCTGTCTCCCTCTGACAACGCCTCGGGCGCTTTTTACGGCCAGGCGCACATCTCCCGCCGCGGCCGTCCCGGCCTGCGGCTGACCGTCTGGCGCGCGGTGTGGCCCATGCTGCTCCACAATCCCGTGATGGCCGCCAAGTACGCGGCAATGACCGAGGCCGCTGACACTGCCGCGGCCCGGGCCGACGCCGGATCGCAGCAGGTCACGGCCGCCGCGGCCACGGCCCGTGCCCGCCGCGCCAAGGCCCGGGTCGCGTGCGCTGCTTCCTTGCTGCGCTGGATCTACTCCATGGTCGCCCACGGCACTGCCTGGGATCCCGTCATCGCCTCCGGTGCCGCCAGCTGCCCAGCGGAGGCAGCCTGACCAGCACTTATTCCCGCACCTGACACACGGGTGCCCAAAAGGCCTTCCTCCCGATGAGGGGGAGAGCGAGCCCGTCCCGGCGTAGGGGACCAACCCCGTCCGACACCCTGGGCAGCTCTCCCCCGGTCGCCCGGAGCTTCTCACCAGCTCGGTTGAACGCTGTCGGGGCAGGCCCGGGCCGCACCACGCGGGCCGGGCCGAGCCCGCTTGAACTACGTAGAGCGAGAAGACCCGGGCAGCAGGCACCCGAACCGCCCCGCGGACCGCAACCATCATCCCGGCGCGGCATCTCAGCATGCCCTCAGCCAGATGCCCCGCCGCCCGCACACCCCGCCCCAGCAGGCCGCACCAGCTCCAGCCGTAGCAAGAACCCCAGATCAACCCCCAAGCCCCCGCAATCATCAATAACTCTCCCGATACCGCTTGACACACTTCCTCTTACGCTGGTGTCGGTAAGAATGACCGGGACGCCTGCCGCTCGCTGCCGTTCAAGCCACTCGTCAAGATCAATGAGACTTTCGGGAGTGTCCTTCGGCGGAGCGGCGTATCTGGCCGGATCGACCAGGGTGCCTTGTACCTTCGCAGCCACCCGCGCGCCGCCCATGCCTGATACGACAGCACCGCCACAGGAGGACATGACGGTCCGGATCTGGTCGATGCTCGCGGAGCCGCCGAGATACGGGTAGATCCCGGATGAGAACCCGGTCGGCATCGAACCTCGGCCGTATGCGGCTGATGACAGGCCAGTTCTCAACGTGGCTGCACCTCATGAACCAAAACGACAGAAAGAACTTACCCGGATACTAAACGTGATCATGGTCGCCATCGAGGCGACACGCCGCACGGAGCGGAACGCTGCCCAGAATCGAGACGGAGGGCAGCGGGCTCGTGCAGCCAGCCGGACATGTCAATACTGGGAACAACGGCCATCGCGTGACTCCTCACAGAGATCTTTGGTCGGAACTCGATGAGAATCACGCGATGACCGTCTTCATGTCACGACGCCACGCCTACCAGGCGAAACTTCGCCACCACTTCCCTGGACGCCACTACTGCGATCATGGCGTCGGATACTTCAGGCGGACCCGGAGCGTCACGCCAATGCTCAGCGCAGGAGACGGCGCAGATCATCAGCAGACAGGCCGGTGTCCCGGAGGATCGAGCGCAGCGTTCCCTTCGGCACGTCCTTTCCATGGACAGGCACCGTAGTAGCGCGCCCGTCAGGGTGCTTGAGCCGGTGATGACTGCCACGGGTGGTAGTCAGGATGAACCCCGCGGCCTGGAGGGCAGTGTTGCGTTGGCTGATCGCAACGACCGGGAGACTGGTGCGATGACGGCTCCGGGCTCATCATCTGTGTTCGCTGGGTTCCGGTTTCCGCGGGAGGTAATCGCGGTGGCGGTTCGCTGGTACCTGCGGTACGGCCTGTCCTACCGGGACGTCGAGGAACTGCTCGCTGAGCGGGGCGTCACCGTCGACCACGTCACCGTCTACCGGTGGGTCCAGCGGTTCACTCCCGAGTTCATCGAGGCAGCGCGATTCTGCCGTCATGCGCCCGGAGACCGGTGGTTCGCCGATGAGACGTACGTCAGGGTCGCCGGGCGGTGGACGTACCTGTACCGGGCCATTGACCAGCATGGCCAGGTTATCGACGTGCTGCTGTCTGAGCGGCGTGACCTGGCCGCGGCCCGGCGGTTCTTCGCCCGCGCGCTGCGTGCGGGCACGGTCCCGGCCGAGGTCACCACCGACCGGGCCGGGGCCTATCCGCGGGTCCTCGACGAGCTGATCCCCTCAGCACTGCACACCGTCGAGCGGTACGCCAACAACCCGGTCGAAAACGACCACGGGCGGCTGAAAGCGCGGCTGCGGCCGATGCGCGGACTCAAACGCCACCGGTCCGCCCGGGTCCTCGCCGCCGGGCACGCATTCGTGCAGAACCTCCGCCGCGGCCACTACGACATCGCCACCGACGTCCCCGCCCGCCACCGGATCCGCGCAGCATTCGACCAGCTCACGATGGCCATCTGACAGCGGGGCATCCGCGTCACCGCGCTCTGTCATGTACACCGATCGGCCAACGCAACACTGCCCTAAACAGTTCGCAATCGAGACTTCACTTCGCCGAGCCAAGATGGACTTCGATCTCGACCTATACAGCGTGTGGTGGGAGCACCAAAGGCGTCAACAAGCGCCAACAGCCGAATCGAGAACCGGTTGCCTTCGTGTGCCGGACCGTCGATTCTCCAGATCGAGAATCAGGTACTTCGGGTCGTCGACCAGCCGACAGATGGCGAGGCTGCTGACGCCGGCGTTCGCGCTGGATCCTGGCTTGCCCGACCACCACCCCGCAAGCTGCAGGCCGACACCCACGACAGTGCGGCATCGCGGAAGAAGGTGCGGGTCTGTCAAGTTAACGGTGTAACTTGATCTTGGTTGTTAGTTCCGGCCCGCGGTAAGG
>JGI20205J14842_1000324_pt1 | contig 11651 bp, 8 predicted proteins | sample NGESurshal092012_2_FD_14842 | JGI IMG/M metagenome (IMG submission 14842) | reverse complement strand
CGCCGCCCGCGGGTGCTTCTTTGCGGCGGCCGGATCAGGGCGGCCACCCGCCTACGGGGGCACCCGCCGAGGAAGGCGGCAGCGGTGGGTATGCCGCATCGCCGGAGAAGATGTCCGGCACATGGGGGTGAGCAGTCGTCCGGCCCGCCGCGCCGGCCTGCCCGCCCCCGGGGCCCCGGCTGAGCTGTCGGCGCCGCTCGGATCTCGGGCCGACCCCTGCCGTGAAGCCGGAGGGCTGGTGCGGGCTGCGCGCCGGCGGGACGAAGGCACCAGGCCTCTGGAACCGCCACGGTGCGGGCATCGCCACTGCTCCCCTGCCTCCTGGCCGACTCTCCGAGCGCAATGCTCGGCGCTGGCGCCGCCAGGGTCTGGAGCAACGACCTGACCGCCGGGATCTCGAGGATCCCGGCCTCACTCTTCCCATCGTATCACGACCTATTGTGACACTAGCTGCGCCGCGCCGCAATAGCGCGGAGCAAGGCGAGCCCGGGGGGCCTGGCTGGCGCGGCAGCGGCGGGGGTTCCTGGAGGTGTCCAGCAGGTGCCCGGCCTGACCCGCTGACCCGCCCGTCCTGGCCCGCGGCCCGGGCCTGCGCCGCGCCCGGGGCCGCGGCTGACCTGTCCGCCGCCTGCCTACCGGGCACGCCCCGGGATTGCGCCGTGCCGCCGCCGGTGGCACGACAGGTCGTAGTACATCGGGAAGTGCGCCGGGCCCAGCGGGTTCCTGTCTGGTGTTCCTCCTGGTCATTGCGGGCTCAGTCGTCCTGGCCGGGCTGGCGTCCGTCTCGGTGGTGGTCACCTCAGGTGGACAGCGGGTGTGTTGCGGAGTTGTCTCGGTGGGGCTGTGACCTCGCCGCCTGGGACCGCGATCGTCACCGAAAGGCCGCCGTTTCGGTGAGCGTGACGCTCACCGCACAAAGTCCCTTCCCGAACCCGTAACTCATCCGAGGGTCACGTGCCGATCAGGGAAGGCTCGAGGTGACTCGGTGAGCAGCGGTGCCCGCCGCATTGTCTCCGGCGCTGATCGTGCTGAATCTTCCCACTCAGGGTTCGCTGCTGTGCCGTCGGCGGATTGTCAGTCCGAGCCATGCCAGCCGGCCGTTGCTGCGGTCGGCCGCGCGCTCTTTCAACGGGATGATCGCGTTGTCGGTGATCTTGATTCCCTGCGGGCACACTTCGGTGCAGCACTTGGTGATGTTGCACAGCCCCAGCCCCTGCATCTCCTGTACGTGGCGGCTGCGATCGAGAGTGTCCAGCGGGTGCATGTCGAGTTCGGCGTACCGGATGAAGAACCGCGGCCCCGCATACGCCGGCTCGTTCTCCTCATGGTCACGGATGACGTGACAGACATCCTGGCACAGCCAGCATTCGATGCAGGTGCGGAACTCCTGGGAGCGTCCGACGTCGGCCTGGGCCATGCGGTAGGTGCCCTCGTCTCCGGGTGGCCGCGGCCTGAAGGCGGGGACCTCCCTGGACTTGTGGTAGTTGGCGGACACGTCAGTGACCAGGTCTTTGATGAGCGGGAATGCGCGCAGCGGGGTGACCGTCACCGGTTCCCCCGGCGGCAGCGAGGAAAGCCGGGTCATGCACATCAGCCTGGGGTAGCCGTTGATCTCGGCGCTGCACGACCCGCACTTGCCCGCCTTGCAATTCCACCGTACGGCCAGGTCCCCGGCCTGCCCCGCTTGCACGCCCAGGACCGCGTCGAGAACAACCTGGCCCTGTTCGGCTGGCACGGCGTAGTCGACCAGCGCGCCGCCGCCGGCGTCACCGCGCCAGATCCTCACGACCTGCCGGGCACTCATCGGTGCTCCCGCTGCGGATCGATGAGCTCAGCTGCCCGGGCGCACGGGACGGCCCGCCCCGCCGGGCGTTCCCGTACCCCATCCGGCGGGGCGGGCTTCCCAGGCGCGGGTGCAGGGGCCATCAGAAGAACCTCACGTCGGTGATGACGCCGCTGGCGACGAGCCGGATGTAGACGTCGGTGAGGGCCACCCAGATCAGGCTCGCCCACGCCCATTGCATATGCCTGCCGTTGAGCACCGACACCCAGCTCCAGAAACGATAGCGCACCGGGTGCCGGGAGAAGGCCCGCAGCCGGCCGCCGATGATGTGCCGGCAGGAGTGGCAGCCGAGGGTGTAACCCCAGATCAGGATCGCGTTGACCACCAGGACAAGCGTGCCGAGCCCCATGCCGGCGTGCCCGCCGAAGTCGAAGGCGAGGACGGCGTCGTAGGTCAGGATCGCGGCGAACAGCACACCGGCGAGGAAGAAGTAGCGGTGCACGTTCTGCAGGATCAGCGGGAACCGGGTCTCCCCGGTGTACCGCTTGTGCGGCTCAGCCACCGCGCACGCAGGGGGCGCCAGCCAGAACGAGCGGTAGTAGGCCTTGCGGTAGTAGTAACAGCTCACGCGGAAGCCGAGCGGGAAGATCAGCACGATCAGCGCCGGCGACAATCCGGCGGGCACCGCGAAGGCAGCGTGGAAGGTCTGCGCCCCGCTCGGGCAACTGTCCGAGACGCACGGCGAGTAGAACGGCGAGACATAAGGCTCGACGTAATAGCCGGCATTCTGAAAGGCCACCCAGGCCGAATAGGCGACGAACGCCAGCAGACCGAACTCGGTCAAGACCGGCTGCAGCCACCAACGGTCACGCCGCAGTGTGCGCGCGGTCATACGCACCCGAGAACTGCCAGTCCGCGCAGGCCCGGAGGTGATAGGCATAGCTCTCCCTCGCGCTGCACCAGTGGTCCCGTTGCGCCCCGGGCCGGCCACAACCGCGACCTCGTGGCTACGGCGGCGCGAACGAGCTTGCCTCTTAAGTTAAGGGATCAAATCCCGCGCAGACTGCCGGCCGGTCACGTTGCGGCGGGGGTCAGCTCCGGGAGGGCAGGGCCGGGTCTGGGGGTCTTCAGCTGGGAAGCGCGACCAGCCCCGCGACACCGAGGACGTACAGGGCCAGCACGGTGATGCTGTCGATACCGAGCCGGGCGTGCTCTTTCGCAGGGCGGAACAGCAGTCCGGCCATGTACACGATGGTGAGCAGCGCTCCGAGGGCGGTGAGATAGATGTCGGAGGCGTGCGCGTTGGGCAGCACGGCTTTGCCGGAGACCAGGACCGCAAGCAGGAACAGCACGGGCAGGAAGGCGTTGCCGCCGAAGATGTCACCGAACGCCAGCTTGTAATCGCCCTCGCGCACTGACGTCAGGCCCGTGCTCAGTTCCGGCAGCGACGTCGCGGCGGCCAGCACGGTCGCGCCGAACAGCACGCCGGACAGCCCGATGTGACCGGCTGCGGCGGTGCCGCTCTCCTCGGCGAGCGCCCCGGCGACCAGGGTGGCCAGGGCAGCGACCCCGAACACTGTCGCGGCGCGGGCAGTACTGACGCCCTTACTGCTGGCTTGCTGGGCGTGCTTCTTCCGGGAGTGCCCACGTGGCTGCGGCTGGCTGTCCGGCGCCTCCCCGTTGTCCTTCCACGGCAGCGCCGTGCCGGCCCGCTGGGTCAGCAGCAGGCCGGCGACCCAGAGAATCGCGATGAAGACGACGGCTGGAGTAAGCCGGAACCGGATCAAGGTTGCCGGAAGCTGGGTGCCCATGACCACCGCGGCGAGCACGGCCAGCACAACAGCGCCCTCGATCACCAAAGTGAGGCTTCCCGCCTGGAACGTCAGCGGCCGGCGCTCCCGGACCCCGAAGGCGTCCAGGGCAACCAGCACCACGGTCTGGAGCGCGATCCCGCCGAGGATGTTGCTCACCGCCACGTCAAGCTGCCCGCTCGCCGCGGCGCTGTAGGTGATCGCGATCTCCGGCAGGTTGGTGGCGACCGCGAGCAGGATCAGCCCGCCGAGGGCCTGGCCGAGGTGAAGGCGGTCCGCGAGGACGTCGGTGTTGTCCGACAAGAAGATCCCGGCGACCCAGATCGTCACCGCGCTCGCCACGAACACGAGCAGCTCGGCCCAGAACGGCAGGAGCGGCAACAAGCTCAAAACGTCCCCGCAACCCTGTGCTGCGCAGTGACCGGCGACCCCACCGCCGCAGCGATCTTAGCCCCATCAACGGAGCCCGAAGCAAAAGACACGCGCGCCACTCTAGGAGGAGGGACGGCCGGCGGGGTCTGTCAACTTAACGGCTCTGTCGCACTTTCGGTGGTGACGGAGCGTGTTAGGCGAGAAGGATGCGGTGGCGTAGGAGGGTGAAGCCTGCGCGTCCGTACATCTGCCGTTTGAGCATCTTAAAAGTTACGTGGAATCTGCCGGGGTGATGGTGTTCCCTCGGTGCAACCACGGACCTGGGAGACGGCTTGGGCGGCACGGTGGTGCTGAGGGAGAAGTGGCCGGTGATCGGCCGGCACGAGCAGGCGGCGGTGTGGCTGCAGATCTGGACCGATCTGGGGCGGGCACCCAGGACGATCGATGCGTATGCCCGCGGTCTGGCGGAGTACCTGATGGTGTGCGAGCGGGAGGGCGTCGACCCGGTCGCCGCGAACCGCGCTCACGTCGCCGTCTTCGTGCGGGAGCTGACGTCACGGCCGCATCATCGCGGCGCGAACGTCGTGGCGATCGACTCCGGATCGGGGCTGGCGAACGCCACGATCCAGCAGCGGCTGGTGCCGGTCCGCCTGTTCTATGACTTCCTGATGGAGGAAGGGCTGCGCGAGTCCAACCCGGTGGGCCGGGGCCGTTACACCCCCGGCGGCCGGGCGGGCAGCCAGCAGCGAGGCCTGGTGCCGCGGCTGACCAGGCTTCCGTGGATCCCGGGCGAGCAGCAGTGGCTGCGGCTGCTGGAGGAGGCCCGCCGGGAGCCGGTGCGCAACCGCGTGATGCTCGCCCTGGCCTACGATGCCGCGCTGCGGCGCGAGGAGCTGTGCTCGCTGCGCACGGACGATGTCGACCCGGCGCACCGCATGCTGCGGGTCCGGGCGGAGACGACGAAGAACCGGCTGGAGCGCGTCGTGCCGTACTCGGCCTCAACCGGGGTGCTGCTGTCGCAGTACCTCGCGCACCGGGTCTCGGTCAGCCGGGCAAGGGGGCCGCTGTTCCTGTCGGAGTCGCGTCGCAACCATGCCCAGCCGTTGAGCTTGTGGACCTGGTCGAAGGTGATCCGCCGGATCGCCCTGGCCTCGGGTGTTGAGCGGTTCTCCAGGCACACCACCCGGCACCTGTGCCTGACGGACCTGGCGAGGATGGGCTGGGAAGTGCACGCGATCGCCGCCTTCGCCGGGCACCGTCACACTGACTCCACGCTGCGCTATATCCATCTGTCCGGCCGGGAGCTCGCCGGGAAGCTCAGCCAGGGCATGCAGCACATCCACGCCCGTCGTGTCCAGGCGCTGACGAGCGTCGAGGACACAGGGGTGACCCGGTGACCTCCTCTTCCGTAGCCGGCATCCCTGACCGCCCCGGCCCTTGGCAGCGGCCAGTCGACCCGGCCCGCTACGACACGGCGCCTCTGCTTCGGATGGCAGAGAAGGAGGCCATCATTGAGCTCGGACCCGGCAACCTGCGCCGCCTGGCCCGGCACGACTCCGCTGCCCGGGGATGGCAGCAGGTCCGGCGCCTGCTGCGGCCGCTCGACGACGCAGCCGCAGCGCTGGAGGCACTGCCCACCTCGCACCGCCGTCGGGCAATGCTGGACGCGACCGCGGTGGTGCTGCTGCGGTGCGCCGAGACCGGCCGGTCCTACTGGGCGTGGACCGAGGAGGAATGGGCCGCGCTCCTGGGCCAGGACCAGCACGGGTTCCGCAAGGCCGCCCCGGGCTGGGCGGACGACGCCGTGCGCCCTTACCTGGCCGCGCATGCCTTCCTGCTCGGCGGCTTCACCGCCTTCTACCGGCTCGGCAGCTTCAGCCGGCTGACCCTGGCCTGGCGCGTGTTCGGACGTGATCGCGTGAACGGCGAGATCGGGCGGATCCGCTCGGTGCTGGCGGGCTGGGGCTACCGGCTCGGCCGCGACGACGACCAGTTGCTGCCGATGGTCGCCTGCCAGATGCTCCTCCTCAACCGCAGTCCGCACCTGGAGGACCTGAGTACCGGGCTGTTCGAGCGAGTCCGCCGCGAGCGCCTCCTGCCCGCCGCGAGAGGTAACACGCTGCACGCCATGCAGCGGGCCGTCGCCGAGCTAGGCTTCTGCGACCCGCCGCAGCGGTTGACGGGCTGTCACTCGCCCCAGGCAGGTGGCGGCTCGCCCGCCTGGGCGGAGTGGGTGGAGCGCTGGCACGGCACTTCCACGCTCACGCCCCGGGTCCGCGGCGCCGTCCGCGCCACCCTGCTCAAAGTCGGGCGATGGCTGGAGGCCGAGCATCTCGAGGCCGCCGACCCCGCCCGCTGGACGCGGCAGACCTGCGCGGCCTGGATCGCCGCGCTGGACCGGATGCAGGTCGGCGACTACGCCCAGCGCACCGCCGGGCTGAAAGGCCGCGCCGGCAAGCCGCTGGAGGCAGCGACGAAGGCGACCCAGCTCAGCGCGGTGCGGACCTTCTTCCGGGACTGCCAGGAATGGGAGTGGATACCCAGGCGCTTCGACCCGCAGCGCACGCTGGCCACCCCGCGCAGCATCGCCGCTCTGCTCGGCCCGGACCCCCGGGTGATCGCCGACGAGGTCTGGGCGAAGCTGATGTGGGCCGGGCTGAACCTCGCGGAAGACGACCTCCCGCAGTCCCAGGCCGGGAACTTCTACCCGCTGGAACTGGTCCGCGCGGTCACGCTGGCCTGGCTGTTCTCCGGCCAGCGCAGCGACGAGATCGCCCGGCTGCGGGTGGGATGCATCCGCTGGCAGCACGACGGCACCGCGATCACGGGCGACTCGCAGCAGGTCCTGGCCCGCGACGCTGTCTGCCTGCTGGACGTGCCAGCCCACAAGACCGGCACCGCGTTCACCAAGCCGGTCGACCCGGTCCTGGGCCAGGCCCTCGACGCCTGGCAGGCCGTCCGCCCCGCCCAGCCGAAGTTCACCGACCGCCGCACCGGCGAGCTCGTCGACCTGCTGTTCGCCTTCCGGGCACGGAAGGTCTCCACCACCTACATCAACAACACCGTCATCCCGGTGCTCTGCCGCAAGGCCGGCGTCCCCGCCGCCGACGTCCGCGGGAACATCACCAGCCACCGGGCCCGATCCACGATCGCCAGCCAGCTCTACAACGCCAAGGAGCCGATGACGCTGTTCGAGCTGCAAGCCTGGCTCGGCCACCGGTCGCCGCAGTCCACCCAGTTCTACGCGAAGATCAGCCCCGCCACGCTGACCCGGGCCTACGACGACGCGGGCTACTTCTCCCGCAATATGCGGACCGTCGAGGTCCTCGTCGACCGCGACGCCGTCGCCTCCGGCGCCGCGGCGGCCGGCGAGCCCCTGGCAGCACTACGACCTCGGCCACGGCTACTGCACCTACACCTTCTTCGAGCAGTGCCCACACCGCATGACCTGCGCCAAGTGCGACTTCTACACCTCGAAGGACTCCAGCAAGGCCCAGCTCCTCGAAGCGAAGGAGAACCTGCAGAAGATGCGGGCGATGATCCCGCTCACCGAGGATGAGCAGGCCGCCGTCGACGACGGCAGCGCCGCCCTCGACAGGCTGCTGGACCGGCTCGCCGACATCCCCACGCCGGCCGGGCCGACGCCCCGGCAACTCGACCTTCCAGCCAGCGCCACCATCCTCCCAATCGTCGATGTCCGCCAAGCCCAGGCAGCGCCGATTTGACAATTCTGATTCCACAGAATGGTCCTGGTGTTGACTCCCTCTGTGCGGCCGTTGTGGTGCGGGAGGGTGAGCGCCGCGGTGGCGGCCTGGATGTCAAGGTCGAGGCCGCGGGTGAAGGAGTGCAGGTAGGGCAGGTCGGCGGCGCGCGCGTCGGTGATCCACTGCCGGAGCTTGCCGTCGTTGGCCGGGTCGGGGGTCAGGAGGGCAGCGAAGGAGCGGACGAGGCCTGCCAGGGCGGTCATCTCGGCGCGTCCCTGGTTGATGTAGCGGACGAGCAGGTTCGAGCTGCCCTGGTAGCCGTGCTCGCGGATTTCCCGCAGCAGTTGCTGGACGGGCACGGCGGGGTCCTCGGCGCGGCGCTTGCGCAGGTGGTCTCGGTGGGGATCGACGAGCGTGGGCCGGTACTGCGGCGCGCGCTGGACGCGCTCGGGCCTGTCGGCGCGGGCGTACCGCTTGACCGTGTTAAGGGCCAGGTTCAGGCGGCGTGAGCAGTCGAGCAGGCCGACTCCCTGGCCGAGCAGGTCGTGGACCTGCTGCCAGCGCTCGAGTGTCGTCTCGGCGCGCTTTCCGGACTGGACCGGGCCGGCCTTGGCCCAGCAGGCGGAGTGCGCCGCGACTTCCTTCCGGGCGGCCTCGCTGAGGCCGTGCCACAGGTGCCAGCGGTCGCTGACCTGGACCGCGCCGGGCAGCGCCTGGCGGACGGCCTCGCCGTAGGCACCCGAGCCGTCACGGCACACGACCTCGATCCCTGGATGGCCCCGCAGCCACTCCCCGGCGACGTCAGCGGTGCGGCCGGGGATGACGTCGACGCGCCGGCCGGTCTCGGCGTCGATGAGCACCGTCGCGTAGACCAGGCCGCGGCGCAGCGCGAAGTCGTCGATCCCCAGCACCCGCGGCACCGGGGCCTCGGGGAGCGGGATCCGCAGGAGTGCCCGCAGCGCGGTGTGCCGGGAAGCCAGGATGCCCAGCGCTGGCAGCAGGCGCGCCCCGGCCCGGCCCGCTAACTCGCGGGCGACCGCGCTGACCTGCCCGGTCAGCCGCGCGGTGCGCCGCTGGTAACGGCCAAGGACGCCCGGGACCTGCTCGCGGAAGGTCTGCCGCGGGCAGCCCGTGACCGGGCAGCGCATCCGGCGGACCCGGACCTTCACCAGGACGCGGCGGCCGTCGGCGGGCACGTCCGCCGCCGTCCGCTCGTGATAGCCGTGCACCCGGGCGGTCTCCGTCCCGCAGTCCGGGCAGGCCACCGGCCCGCCCGCAGTCCTGTGCCGCTCGGAAATAGGATTCTGGCTTTGACCTGGGCCTTCCGGTTTTCAGGCGGCTCGCTCGTATTCGTTGATCAGGCCGCTCAGGACAGGTTTTCGGCGGATCTGGCGGGTGCTGAGACCTGCTGGGATGATGCCGGGAGCGGAGTCAGGGTCCGGGATGCGCTGGCCGAGGCCCTGATGCGGCCGGGCGGTGTTGTAATGCTCCCGGTACTCGGCGAGGACGGCGCGCAGGTGGGCCTGGCCGAGGATCAGGGTCTGGTCGAGGAGCTCACGGCGCAGGGTGCCGATGAGGCGCTCGCAGATCGCGTTCATCCGCGGCGCCTGCACGGCGGTGCGCACGATGGTGGTGCCGGTGGCCTGGAAAACGGCGTCAAAGGAGCGGGTGAAGTTCGACCCGCGGTCACGGATCAGGAATCGGAAGTCCCCGAACCGTACGCTGAGGTCGAGGGCTAGGTTGCGGGCCTGCTGCACCGTCCACTCGCCCGTCGGGTGGGCGGTGACGCCGCCGAGGTGCATCCGGCGGGTACCGTGCTCGATGAACACCAGGACGTACAGCCTGGTCAGCGCGACAGTATCAACGTGCAGGAAATCGACGGCCAGGATCCCGGCGGCTTGCACGCGCCGGAACTGCCGCCAGGTCGGCCCGTCCCGGCGCGGCGCCGGGTCAATGCTCGCGGCGCGCAGAATCTCGTAGACCGTGGACGCTGCGACCGTGATGCCGAGCTTGGTCAGCTCGCCGTGAATGCGCCGATAACCCCAGAGCGGGTTTTCTCTCGCCAGACGGATGGTGAGCCGGGCGATGCTCCGGACCGTCGCCGGGCGGCCCGGTTTGCGCCGTCTGCTGGTGTCGTATTTCCTGGCGGCGAGCTTGCGGTGCCAGGCCAGCAGCGTCGCGGGCGTGACCGGGAAGACTTCCGCCCAGCGCCGCCGCGGGATGAACCGCGTGAGCACGGCGAACCAGGCCCGGTCACCGGGGTCATACCGCAGCCGGCCGGCGTTCCGGCGCAGCACCGCGTTCTCGTGCCGGAGCACCAGCAGCTCGGCGCTCTTCTCCCGTTCATCGCGGAAAACCAGAAGAGCCAGGCTGAACAACCCGCGCATCAGCAGGCAGATGATCTTGAGCAGCACCTGGCCAGCCAACCATCGCCACGCTAGCCGCGCAGCGAAATGAGCAGGTCAACGATGCGATCGAGTTTCCGAGCGGTACTCGGTCAGTACCTGGCGCAGGTGGTGCTCGCTGATGATCAGCACCCGGTCGAGAAGCTCACGGCGCAGGGTGCCGATCATCCGCTCGCAGATGGCGTTCGCCTTCGGTGCCTGCGGCGGGCTAAGGAGGATCCGCGTCCCGGCGGCGGTGAAGACAGCGTCGAAGGATTCCGCGAACTGCCCGGCGCGGTCCCGGATCAGGAACCGGCCGGATTGGGCGCAGTGGCCGGCGTCCATCAGGAAGTTGCGGGCGGCCTGGGTGGTCCAGGCGCCGTCAGGGCGGCCGGTGATGCCGGCCAGGTGCGCACGGCGGGTGCCGTGCTCGATGATGATCAGGGCGTAGACGCGGCGCAGCAGGATCGTGTCGACGTGGACGAAGTCCGCGGCCAGGATGCTGCGGGCCTGGGCGGTCAGGAATTGCTTCCAGGTCGGGCCGGCGCGCCGGGGCGCTGGTCCGATTCCGGCGTCGTGCAGGATCTGCCAGACCGTGGAGGCCGCGATGTGATGGCCGGGCCGGACGAGTTCGCCCTGAACGCGGCGGTGGCCCCAGGCGGGGTTGTCGGTAGCAATGCGGACCACGAGCTTACGGATCGCCGCTGCCGTGCGCGGCCGTCCGGGCCTCCGCCGGCTGGTGTAGTCCCATTTCCGGGCGGCAAGGCGGCGGTGCCAGGCGAGCAGCGTTGCCGGGGTCACGGCGAACACTGCGCGCCACTGGTAGCGGGGGATCAGCCGGGACAGCGCCGCGAGCCATAGCCGGTCTGCCGGCTGATAGCGGATCCGGCCAGCCTGGCGGCGCAGCACTGCATTCTCATGCCCGCAGCACCAGCAGCTCGGCTTCCTTCGACACCTCGCGCCGGCCCAGCAGCATCAGGGCACTGAGCAGGCACTGCGTGAGCTGATAAGCGACAGAAAAGATCACGCAGCGATGATGCCAGCCGCCTGGACGGCCCGGTCAACATCGATCAGCCAGGCGCAATCGAGTAATCGAGCCCCACAGGGTGAGCTCGACGACGGCCCGCGCCGCTTCGCTCATGCTAAAGCCCGGAAGAATCACGCCGGCACCTCGCCGGTCACCCGCGCCTCGGGCACCCGCAGAGTCGTGCTGGCCCGCTACGCACGCAACCAGCGCCTCGCCGGCGCGGTGCAGCAACGGGCGTTCAGCGCGCTCAGGGGCTCACCCGGCCCGCGCCTGCTACGACGCGCTGCTGGCTCGCCGACATCCTGCACGGGTGCCTGAAACCGGCACCCGCAACAACGAGGCTACCGCCTGGAACCACCGCAGCACCGTCGCAGCTGACAATCTAAAACCCAGGATGCCCGTTGCATTAGCCGATCATCGGTCAGGCCAAGGCACGCTGACGAGGACGATCGGCTGGCAGATGGTCATCGCGAGCGGGTCTGTCAAGTTAACGGTGTAACTTGATCTTGGTTGTTAGTTCCGGCCCGCGGTAAGGCGGCCGTCGAAGGTGATGTCGAAGGCGTTGAGGGC
>JGI20205J14842_1000323_pt1 | contig 11673 bp, 7 predicted proteins | sample NGESurshal092012_2_FD_14842 | JGI IMG/M metagenome (IMG submission 14842) | reverse complement strand
CACACCGATTACCGCCGGCCGCTCGCAACGTTCGCCGCAACCATCTCAACCGTAATAGCCTTGCATTTCTACGCGGCCGGCTGAATAAGCCTCTAGGTAGGTAATAACGACTACGAGCTTGGCGGACCTGAGCCGGGCCTCCAGCACGGCGAAGCGGATCGCGGCGTCACCCGACGGCCTGCCGTCGCAGGCGACAACTACGGCGTCGCGCACGAATGTGGCGTGCGGCAGCTGGCCATCCCGGATGCGGGGCCCACCGCGTCGGCGCCGGCCTCCTATCACGGTCGCGGCCCATGACTCATGGCGGTGACCTTATGAACCTGCTGCTCTCAGGAGCCACGCCGCACCCTTCAGTCCGGAGAGGAACCATCAGCCCGGCTGGAGCGGTTCAGCCAGCGCAGAGACCGGCTAGGCGGGATCCATCGCCACTTGGAATCCTGCTCCGCTCACCCGCCGTGGTCAAGGGTCCCGCCGCCCTGCGGAGCCGAGCAATTCATTGGTTTCGTGCCGCGAGCGCAAGTTGCTCTTATATGAACATCCGCGGCCAGGTGCGTTCGCAGATCCGCTGCTGGCACGGCGGCGCGACCTTGTTCTGCCGGCGATGATGCCGGCCGCCGGGACCTCATCATCGATAACCCGGCCTCCGAACGCCGGATCGTCGGCGTGAACATCGAGAGCGGTGCTGATCAGGGAGCATCAGCCACTCCCGCTGAAGGCAACAACGGCGCGCCAGGCATGGGACGCCTGCTTGCTGAGCCAGCTCCAGAACTCGACGCAAAGGCCGTAACGTGCGAATGTCGCGCCGACCATTGCAGGGCAAGATCGCGGGCTGCGCCGATTCGACTTCTGTGCCTGGTCATCGTCCGGGTCTTAGACCGGCTGCTGCCAGCCTTGCGCGGCCAGCGCCACCGGCTCGCGGGGCCACCTCCAGCACGGCATCGAGGGGCTCCCGAGTCCGGCCGGATCCGCGCAAGCGACTGCTGCCGCTGACGACCTGCCGCGATTGTCACTGTCGACGCCGAATAATGGCGTCGATTGCCTGCGGCAGCTCGGCACGCTGGCCGCCGGGGCTTTGATTATCCCTGACCGGCAAGTTGCCCTGCTCAGTGCAGCGCGGTCACGACGGCGAGGACGGCGATGAGGGCGATGAGCATGTAGGCAAGGTAGGCATCGAGCCGGCCGGACTGCAGGCGCTGCGCCAGCCGGACGAGCAGCAGGAACGGACGCAGTATCGGGCGGTAGAGGTATTCCTCGACGACCTCGATGACGTCCGAGCTGTAACCGACGTGCACGGCGTTGTCCGCCAGTTCCTCCTGCCGGCTCGTCGGCGATGGCGGGCCGGGCGCTGGCTGCGCGGCCGAGACAGCGGTTTCCGAGCCGGGCCGTGGTCCGTCGATCCGCCGCACCTCTGCCCGGGTGTGCAGCACTCCGGCGAGCACGCGCCGGGTCGGGTTGGCGAATCCGAAGGCGGTATAGCTGGCCCGGCCGGAGACCCCGGCGGTAGCTGACCGCCACGGCGGGACGCGGCGCACCCGCAGCAGCCGGCTGCCGGAGGCTGCCCATGCCACGAGGCCGGTCACCAGGAACAGGGCTGGCATCACGAGCCAGAGCCACGATGGGGACAGGATCGAGAAGTCCGCGAAGACCGGCTGGAGGACCCACGGCGACTTCAGCGCCCCCATGGTCGCGCTGGCCGGCAGAATCGGGGACAGGCCTGCGGCGATGGCCCTGATCTCCAGCGGGGTCAGCGCGGCGGTGACAAGGCACGCCGCGCCGAGCAGGATGATGGCGGCCCGTCCGGCCAGGCCGTAGTCGCGGGGCACGGCACCGCCGGGGGAGCCGGGCTTGCCCAGGACGACCATGCCGATCAGCCGGACGAAGGTCACCCCGGCGAACCCGGCCGTCAGCGCTACGGCCGCGCCGGTGATCGCCAGCACCAGCCGGTCACCCAGGCCGGGCACGCGGAACTGCTGCATCAACGCTTCCAGCAGGAACCACTCGGACACGAACCCCACCGTCGGCGGCAGCCCGGCCAGGGTCAGGCTGCCGACGGCCAGCCCGGTGCCGCTCCAGGGTCTCAGCCGGACGCTGCCGCGCAGCCGGTCCAGGTTATCGGTCCCGTCCACGGCCTCCATCCGGGCGCTGCTCGTGAACAACAGCGACTTTGCCGCCGTGTGCGCGACGACCTGGAGCGTCGCGGCCAGCAGCCCGGCCGCCAGCAGGTCCCGGTCGCGGGTCGCGGCGCCGACCAGCGCCACTCCGAAGCCCGCCAGGATCAGCCCGGTGTTCTCCACGCTGGAGTAGGCGATGACCCGCTGCAGGCCGGTCTGCACGGCGGCGTGGGCGATGCCGAGCACGGCGGTCAGGCTGGCGAGCACGAGCAGTATTCCGGTCACAGCCGCTGGGGGCGGTCCCAGTAGCGCGAGAGTTCGCCAGAGCCCGTAGAAGCCGACGTTGACCGCCACGCCGGCCATGACCGCGCGGGCCGGCCCGGGGGCCGCGGAGTAGCCGCGCGGCAGCCAGACCTGGAACGGCACCAGCCCGACCTTGGCGGCGAACCCTGCGAGCAGGAGTACCTCGGCTGCGGACCGCAGCGTGCCCGGGGCGGCGTGGGTCAGGCTGGTCAGCGTGAGCGAGCCCGAACGACCGGCGAGCAGCAGCAGCCCGGCTAGCAGCAACACTCCGCTGATCCGGCCGAAGGCCAGCGTGACCAGCGCTGCCGCCGGGCGGCCCGCCCGGGCCCGCTCGAATCCGGACAGCAGGTAGAACGCGAGCGTCAGCGACTCCCAGGCGAACAGGAATGTGAACGCGTCCCGGGCAGTCAGCACTACTGCCACGGCGCCGAGCGCCAGGGCGTAGCTCGCGCCCAGGCCGCGGCGGCCGGGCCGGCCGGGACCAGCCGCCCAGCTGGCGAGGGCTAGCGAGACAGCGAAGGCCGCGCCGAACGCGATCACCAGGAACAGACCGGACAACCGGTCGGCGGCCGGCCCGACCGTGCCCGAGCCCAGCAGGCCGGTCACGCGCAAGACCACCGGCCGTCCAGCGAGTGCCGCCGCGCCTGCTACCGCCAGGCACGCCGACGCCGCCGCGCCGAGCCAGTAGGGCACCGGCAACAGGCGCGGCCGCCTGGCACCGAATACCAGGTCGGCGGCCGCGGCGACGGCCAGCAGCGCAAGGCCGGCCGCCAGCACCGCGGAGTAGGCCGTCATCGCTGACTACCCGCCCGGACTGGCACCCGCCCCAGCGCGAGGAGCAGAGCATGCAGGATGCTGAACGGGCTGGGCGGAGATCCCGGCAGCCACACGTCCACCGGCACCATGTCGCCGACGCCTCCGGCCGTCGCGTACGAGGGGCTGACCAGGCCGCCGCCGACCGCGTCTGTCCCGACCGCGATGACCACCTTGGGATAGGGCATCGCCTCATAGGTCTGGCGCAACGGCTCGGTCATGCCGCGCGCCCCGGCCCCGGTGACTAGCAGCACGTCGGCATGCCGCGGGCTGGCCGTGAGAAAGATCCCGAGCCGGTGAATGTCGTAGACCGGGTTCAGCAAGGCGAGGATCTCCCACTCCTCGGTGCCGTCGGAACCGGCGTCGACGTGCCGCAGGTGTACCGACCTGCGAAGCGCCCGTGTCCTTGCGCGCAGGTCATCTCTGATTGCGGCAAGGCGGTCCGCGGTCTCATCGACGGGCGGTACGACCAGGGCCGGCCGGGCGAGGACGGCGCTACCCGGCCCGCTCGTCCAGCCGAATACGTCGGGCCGGGCGGCGACGCACCGGCCGCACTGGATACAGCGGCCCTGGTCCAGGCGGAGCGGGCCGCTGGCTTCGCGGGTGATCGCGCCCGTTGGGCACAGTCCGCCGAGATTAACGGACTCGCCGGCCAGTGCTGTCAGCACGGTCGCCGGCCCGCGGGTCGCCGCCGCGTAGTCGTCGGGCCGGGCGGGCCAGCGTGTCGTCAGCACGCCGTTCCGGAGGCCTCGCAGTGCCCACATCTAGCTGCTCACCCCCGCGATTGACAGCCCGAAGCTGGCCTCGATGAACGGGAAGTCGGTCAGGATGTCACCGGCGAACACCTCGTGCATCAGGACCAGGTTGTGGAATGAGGCAGACCGGGCACGGCAGCGGCCGATCATCCTGTCGGCGACCCTTATGTCATAGAGCACCTCACCCTGTGGTGCCTCCGCCCAGCCGATACCCCGGCCGTCCGCCGGGTCGCACGGCTGCAGCAGCGGGCCCGCGGCCGCCTCGGCCAGCTCGCCGGCCGCCTGGCGCAGCAGGTGGAATGACTGCGCGATCTCGTCTATGCGTACCTCAAGCCGGGCCATCGCGTCGCCGTCCGGGCGGCTGGCGGTGCGTACGGCCAGGGAGCCGTATGCGTCATAAGGGCGGCTCTGACGGGCGTCGTCGGTGTAACCGGACGCCCGGCCGACCGGTCCGAGCGCGCCATGTTCGCGGGCCCGCTCGGGCCGGAGCGGCCCCGTGCGCCGCAGCCGGTCGAGGAACGATGCGGTGCCCATCAGGAGAGACAAGTCCGCCGCGATCCGCTTATCAAGCTCGCCGGATGCCGCGAGCAGGTCACCCAGCCCGATCAGGGGATGCCTGCTCACACCGCCTGGGACGACCACCCCGCGGCCGAACCTGCTTCCGCACAGGCGGCTGACCAGGCGCAGTACCTGCTCCTTATGCCAGCCGAACCTGGCCGTCGCAACAGCCAGCCCGGCGCCGTCGGCGAGCCGGACGATGACATCGAGGTGACAGGCCAGCCGCTCGAGTTCGGCGTGCACCGTTCTGATGAGGCCCGCGGCCCGGGGCACCTCGGTGCCGGCGACCTGCTCCAGGGCATGGCAGTAGGCCAGGGCGTGGGCGACCGACGCGATTCCCTCGGCCCGCTCCGCGAGCAGCAGCCCGTCGGCCGTCGTCATGCCCTCGAACCGCTTCTCAATGCCGCGGTGCTTGTAGAAGACCCGCATGTTCAGGTGCGGGATGTCCTCTCCCGGGGTTTCCACCAGGTACTCGATCGACTCCATCACCCCAGAGCGAACCGGACCGTGCGGGATCGTGAACAGCCCGGGCCCGGCGACATGACTCGGCAGGACACCTGGGTCAGGGTTCACGGACCGGGGTTTCACCTCCGCGCCCGGCCGGGGCGGGTCACCGGCTGCCGTCAAGATCAGCGGTTCAAGGCGAGGATGCCCCTCGGGAATGGCGCCGAACAGGTCGTGGATTTCCCGCTCGTACCAGAACGCGGCCCCCAGGCGCGGCGTCAGCGCCGGGTAACCGGCCGCGCCCGGAGGCAGCATGGCTTCCCGCGTGGTGATACCCGCCGGGCTGGCCAGGTGAGCGGTCAGCAGCAGGCCTCCGGGAGATGTTGTCGCGAAGAGGTCCGCGAACCTCCGGCCCGCCGCCACCTCGCTGGTCAGCTCGTCCCAGAGCTCCGGCACGCTCGCGGCTAGCGCGGCGCTGGTCGTAGCGGGCATCACGCGGCCCCGCTCAGCTCGCGGACGGCGCGGGCGAGCAGATCCGTGAGCTCGGCCGGCGGATGCACGCCGAGTACGATCAGGACCACGGCACCCACCGCCACCGGGATGACCATCCAGGTGCTCGGCTCTCCTCGGGTCAGCGGCGCCGCGCTGGGCCGGTGGCCCTGCGGTCCATCCGGCGGCGCAGTCCTGGCGCGACGATCAGCCGCGTCCGCGGGGATAGCCGCCGCACCTACCGCAGCCAGCGCCGGGGCCTGAGCGGCGCCGGGGTGGCCGGCTGTGACGGCCCGGGGCTGCAGGAGCATCTGGGTGGTGGTCGCGGCCAGGCCGAAGAAGGCGACCGTCACGCCGATGATCAGGACGGCTGCCGCCGCGTTACCGTGGGAGGCGAAGCCGCCTTCGACGATCTCGAACTCGCTCCGGAAGATGCCGAACGGCGGCATGGCGCCCAGCGCGAGCACCGCGAGCAGGAATAGCGGCCCGCTCCACGGCAGCAGGTCCAGGCCGCCGCGGATCGCTGAGAGCTGCTTGGTGCCGAACTTGTGCACCAGCACGCCCGCGCCCATGAAGGCGTTTCCCTTGGCCGCGGCGTGGGCCAGGACGTGCAGCAGCACTCCGGCCAGTGCGATCGGCGCTCCGAAGCTCACCCCGATGGCCAGGATGCCCATGTGCTCGACGCTGGAGTAGGCCAGCAAGCGCTTGATGTCCCGCTGGCCGAATAGGTACAAAGCGGCCAGCAGCAGTGAGGCTATCCCGAAGATCAGCAGCACGTTGCGCGGGAACCGCGGCCCGAGGGCCACGGCCGAGAACTGGTAGAACCGCAGGATTGCGTAGAAGCTCACCGCCAGCAGCGATCCCGACAGCATCGCCGAAATTGGTGTCGGCGCCTCCGAGTGCGCGTCGGGCAGCCAGGTGTGCACCGGGAAGAGCCCCATCTTGGTGCCGAAGCCGAGCACGGCCAGCACGAAGGCCAGCTGAACCGGGGCGTGCGGGAGCCGGGCCGCTACGTGCAGCAGCGGGCTGAAGGCCAGGTCGTAGGACTGGCCGAGGACCTGGGCGCCCGCGTAGTAGGCGAAGATCGTCGCGAGCAGAGCCAGGCCCAGGCCGGCGGAGGCGATGAGCACGTATTTCCAGGCGGCCTCCGCGGCGCCATCGGTGTCCTCGATCGCCACCAGCAGGGCCGAGATCACCGTGGTGACCTCGATGGCCACCCAGAGCAGCGCGAGGCTGCTCATCATCGGCGCCGCGAGCATGGCCCAGGCGAAGAGGTTGAGACCGACCCAGAACCGCCGGGAGTACCGGGTGAAACCGGGATCGGCACCGTCGTCATTGGCCCGCCCATGGGCCAGGTAGCCGATCGAGTAAACCGCTACCGCCGCGTACAGGAAGCTCGTGGCCAGCAGGAACACCACGCTGAGCGCGTCGATCCGCAAGAAGCCCAGGTAAGCCAGATCATGATGGGACGCCGCAGGCAGCACCGCGATCACGAGCCCCAGGCAGGCCGCGCCGAAAGTCGCGGTGACGGCTCGCGCGACCGCGAGCGGGGCCAGCAGGCAGATCACTGCGGCCGCGGCCGGCAGGACGAGCAGGAGCAAGACGATGGTGAGCATGCCTCAACCCCGCAGCCTGGTCAGATCGGCAGTAGACAGCGACTCGGCCCGGCCGTGATGCACGCGGATCAGCAGCCCGAACACGACGACAGCCACCAGCAGGTCGAACAGGAAGACGATCTCCAGGATCAGCGGCAGGCCTGCCGCCACGACCAGCGCCGTCAGCGAGACCCCGTTCTCCAGCGAGAAGAACCCGATGGCCTGGGAGGCCACGTCCCGCCGCATGATCATCAGGACGAAGGCCACCAGCACGACGGCGATCGAGATCGCCAGCGCTGTCGTCGGCAGTACGGGGCTGTGAATCCCCAGGGCAGCAACGCTGAAGAAGCCGAACGCGGCCACGGCGATCGCGACCAGTACGGTGGTGGCCAGGCTCAGCGAGCCGCTGCCGGCAATATCCGTCCAGCCAGGCCCCTCGCCCCGGGCGCCAAGCCCGCGCAGCAGACGGCGCAGCACGGCCGGCACGATCACTGCCTTCAGGGCGAACGACAGCCCGGCCAGGACGTACAAGTCGGGCAGGTGCCGCGCCGCGGCCACCACGACCGCCAGCACGGAAATCAGCGTCGACTGGGCGGCGTAGAGCCGTACCTGGTCGCGCAGCAGCGCCTGCCGGAACATGCCGAACTCCGCGAGCAGCACGCCCACCGCGATGACATTGGCACTGCCGGAGAAAACGCTCGGTGCCGCGACTGCGGCCGCCCCGGCCATCAGCCACCTCCCAGGTACAGAGTGAAGACGCCGAGCACCGCCAGCAGGAATGCCGCCGACACGAACTCGGTGATCTTGAACAGGCGGAGCTTGGCGAACGAGTTGTCGATAATCGCGACCACGACTCCCAGCGCGGCGGCCTTGGCCACGAGCGACACGATCGCCAGTACCACCGAGGTGGCCTGCGCGGTGGAGGCCAGCCCCCACGGCGCCACGAACACGTTGAGCAGGATCGTGTAGAGGATCAGCTGCTTCATCGCCGAGCCCCACTTCAGCAGCGCGAAGTAGGGGCCGGAGTGCTCGAACGGGCGCGCCTCCTCGATCATCCCGAACTCGTTCGTCCCGCTGTGCGTCTCCACCGGGATCCTGCCGGTCTCATAGAGGATCACCATGAACAGGGCAGCTGCGGCGAGCAGGTGCGCCGGGCGGACGATCTGGCCGGCTGACGACCGGACCGTCGCGGCGAGCGCATACGGCAGGTCGGTGCCGGTCACCAGCGCGACGGTGAACACCACGAACAGGATGACCGGCTCGGTGATCGCCGAGAACGTCTTCGCCCGGCTGGCGCCCAGCTGGGCGTAGGGACTCCCCGTCTCCAGGGCGGCCACCGCGATCACGAAGCTCGCGAGCGAGAGGATGAAGCCGCCACCCAGGATGTCGCCCATGTAACCCAGCGGCAGGCCGAAGGTGGTCAGCACCGGGATCAGCAGCGGCACGGTCAGGTAGCACGTCATCGCCGCCAGCGGCGCGGCCAGGAAAACCCAGCTGGCGCCCTCCGGCGCAAGCGCCTCCTTCCGGAAAAGCTTGCGGAGGTCGGAGTAAGGCTGCAGAGTCCGTGGCCCGGTCCGGCCCTGCAGCCGTGCCTCAACCCGGGCAATCACCCCGGATACCCCCGGAGCCGCCGCGGCGATAGTCGCGACCTGAAGCACTTGAACGACCGGGATAGGCAATACCAGGCTCATCGAGCCGCCCGCGTAACAGTGGGGTAAAGGCCCCCGGGATCATTGCCAGCGGCCTCAAGACCATCATCGCTCATGACTGGCTCTCCTCTCCCAGAGCTCGGCGAAGCCGAGACAAGTGGTAGAGGCCATCAGCGAGATGGATCCGCGGTTATCGGCGAGCCTCATCGCCGCCCCCATTCTGAGGGACGCCACGCTCCTACCGCAACTTGCCGCCCCGTGAGGCGTCCCGGTGCCGTCCGCCTCACGCGAAACACCAGGCCGCTGCGACCACTGGGGGGCAAGGGCGGCGAGGGCGAATCCCATGCCGAAGACCGCGAGCAACGCAGCCGGAGGTGCTGACACGCGCCTTGCTGCCGCGAACCCTGATGCAGCCACGTGAACATGACCAGGCCGAGCAGAATGATGACGCCCAGCCGGGGGCGGGCGGCGATGCTGGTGGTGAGCTCGTAGTGGCCATGGCGCAGGTTCTGCACGAGCGCATGCCCGGCGGCGATGATTCGCGCAGACAGGTGGCGGCAGTCCGCGCATCGGCCAGAGCCGAGCCTTCAGCCGTCCGTGATCTGCCTCGACCGGGTTCTGGCGTAGCGCTCGAGGATGCGAAGAGCCGAGGGATCAGCTCATCGAGGTCCCGGGTACGCCTGGGCCCGGTTGGTGGTGGCCCCGTGCGGCACGGTGCCAGTGCGCAGCGCGTGAGTGAAGACCGGTGGGCCGCCGCCAGGTCACGTCGCCCGGTCGCCGGGAGCCTGCTGGCACGGCCGGGCGCCCTAGATGAGCTCTGGGGTGAGCCGCTGGACCAACGATGGGCGGGACATGGTCCACCGGTGACGCGGTAGGACAGCCCGTACCGCAGTACGGACCCCGACCGCGATCACCTCACGGGGGAAACCGGGAGCCAGCGACCACCAAGGACACGCCCGACAATGTCACCGAACCAGTCTCTCGCTCACGTGATCGCCGACGCAACGACGTCCGGGCAGCAGGATCGCGCCAGGTCGTCTGGCCCTGCCGCTGTTACCGGGAAGCGCTACCGCAGAGTTTGGGTGTTTTGCCGCTTTACGACCCTGTTATAGCCAGCGGCTGGCAAGATGCGGTCGGTGATGTGGCGCCGATGGCGGGGCAGGATGGCCCTGGGCCAGGGTGAGTTTAGGCCGTGCCATGCCGGAGCCCTCGCGGCGGCTGGCATGCTCCTCGTCGGCCTCCTGGCCGCGTGCTCGTCCGGGGAGCAGGTCACGGGCGGCCCCGCGGGCACCTACCTGGTGCCGCCGGGGATCCACAAGATCAAGCACGTGATCATCGTCATGCAGGAGAACCGGTCATTTGATAGCTATTTCGGGACCTATCCGGGCGCGGACGGAATCCCGATGACAGGCAACGTGCCCAGGGTGTGCGTCCCGGACCCGGCTGGCGGCTGCTCCCGGCCCTACCACGATACAAACGACAGAAACGGCGGCGGCCCGCACGGCGAGGTCAATGCCGTCGCCGACGTCAGCGGCGGAACCATGAACGGCTTTATCAAGGAACGCGACGCGGCGAAGTCGACCTGCCGCATTCTCGGCGACCCGGCATGCCACCTCGCCGGGAAACCCGACGTGATGGGCTATCACACCAGCGCCGAGATCCCCAACTACTGGACCTACGCGAAGGACTTCGTCCTCAACGACCACATGTTCGAGCCGGTCAGGTCGTGGTCGCTGCCCGACCACCTCGCCATTGTCTCGGCGTGGTCCGCCTGGTGCAAGAACCGGTTCCCGATGAGCTGCGTCAACGACATTGCCAGCCCTTACGGCGTGCGGCAGTTCGGCAACGCTGTCCAAGAGGAGCTGACCACGGGCAAGACCTCCATCGACCTGGCCTGGACCGACATCACCTGGCTGCTCTACGCCCACCACGTCAGCTGGGCCAGCTACATCCAGGCCGGCACTCAGCCCGACTGCGCCAGCGACTCCGCCGAGACCTGCCCCCCGGTTCAGCAGAACGCGCAGACGCCGGGGATCTGGAACCCCCTGCCCCTGTTCGGTGACGTCCAGGCCGACCACCAGCTCCGCAACATCCGGGACCTGAGCTCCTACTACGCCGCCGCGGAGGCCGGCACGCTACCCGCGGTCAGCTGGGTCACCCCGTCGGCAGCCGACAGCGAGCACCCGCCTACCAGCGTCCACCAGGGCCAGGCCTACGTCACGTCGGTCATCAACGCCGCCATGAAGAGCCCGGACTGGAAATCCACCGCCATCTTCCTGGCCTGGGACGACTGGGGCGGCTTCTACGACCACGTCGTCCCCCCCGCTGTTGACCAGAGCGGATACGGCCTGCGCGTTCCCGCGCTCGTCATCTCGCCCTACGCCCGGCACGGCTACATCGACCATCAGGTCCTCAGCAGCGATGCCTACCTGAAGTTCATCGAGGACGACTTCCTCGGCGGGGCCCGTCTCAACCCCGCGACCGACGGGCGCCCTGACCGCCGGCCTGACGTGCGAGAGAACGCCAAAATCCTCGGCAGCATGACCCGGGACTTCAACTTCAGCCAGCCCCCCCGCGAACCGGTGCTGCTGGGCACCAACCCGTCCACCGACTCGCCCAGCATCCCGGCTTCCTTCACCGGCGAGCCCGCATGCGCGGGCTGCACTAGCCCGCCGCCCCTCCCGCTGGTGCGCTACCCGCGCCAACGCCACGCCAGCCACCGCCCCAGCCATCAGGTCGGGAAACGGCACTAACCCTCCGGGACTGTAATTTTAACGGTGTAACTCCTGACAAACAGGGAGACACCAGTGACAGATGTGACGACCAGCCAGGCCCACGATGGAGGCGAGCTGCCGGCGAGTGATGAGCAGCTGCTGCGGGAGCTGACCGAGCGGGCCCGCGCGGGAGGCCTGAAGCTGACCGGCGAGGGCGGCCTGCTGGGGAAGCTGACGAAGAT
>JGI20205J14842_1000318_pt1 | contig 11748 bp, 8 predicted proteins | sample NGESurshal092012_2_FD_14842 | JGI IMG/M metagenome (IMG submission 14842) | reverse complement strand
ACGTGTTAGCCGTGGCTACCCAGGCAGCGAGCTGACCGTTGAAGTCTGCGGGTGAGGCAAAGGTCCGGCTGGGCAAGAATGAACGTTCCAAGTCGACATTTGCCAGTTCGGTGAGTCCTCTGGCCCGCAGATCAGCCGCGCTTGTAATAATACATTCCGCGTCTACCGTGCGACAAAACCGCCGACAGTCCGCAGCGGTTTCTTCCTTCCCTGCCCCCCAGCCTCCGATAATGATTTCAGAATCCCAAGTCAGCACACGCGGCACTGCGCCGTGCTCAGCGATGAGCTCCCACAGGCCCGCGAACAGGTCCTCGGCATAAATAGAGGGGATCATGATCGCTGAAAGCCAGCGAGAATAACCGGTGATCATGGTGAGCACCGGCAGCTGGCGCGCCGTACGGGTCTGCCCGAAACCGACCGGGATCTCGATCGGCGGGAACCACACGCCACACTGCGCGATCTCGCCTGCTCGGTAACGGGTCTGGCTCAGTCGCCGGTAGTAATCCGAAGCTGCCGGGCGCAACTCAGATACCCGGTCCAGCAGGACTCCAGCCGATCGACCCCAGCCGATGCGCTCCGCGATAAGCGTGGTTGGCATCGTCGGCCGCGTTGCCAGCAGATTCCGAATCTGCGGTTCGAAGGCGTAAATCATGCCCGACGGTTGTGGATCATGCTCCGGATACCCTGGCAGCGCGGCCTGGAGGGCAGGAATCGCATGATGGCGGCCAGCCTTGCCCGTGGCGACCAGGATCAGTCCAAGGATGAGGGACACCCCCTGGGCCAGGGCCCAGCCCATTGCGGCGCCAGTCAGCCCGCGGGGCAGCAGCGCCCATACGCACCCCAGGACGAGAGCAGCGTTCGCTCCGTTGATGAAGATATATGCCTTCATCCGGTCGCGCGCGATCAGCATCGAATCGACCAGGTAGGTACCACCGGTCAGCAGGGCGCTCAGGGCGAGAATGCGCAGGCACCCCGTCGCCGCCGTAGCGTAGGCGGCGCCGAAGACGCGCAGCGCAAACGGTGCGGCGGCCACTACGACGGCAACCGCCGGCAAGAGCAGCCCGTATACGCCGCGCAGAGCGTTCCGTAGCTGCCCTCCGAGGGGCACTCCCTGGCGCGAGGCTTCCGCGAAGAGAACTTGCGAGACCGTCGATGGAATGACATTGAGGAATCCGGCTATCAGGAACGCGACTGCGAACCGGGCGGTCTCAGCGGCACCGCGGGCCAGGAGAACCTCGATCGGAACAACGCTCAGGGGCAGGATCCCCATGATGGTCGCTAGGTAGTTTCCAGAGGTAATCGTCAGGTACCGCCGCGGCACGCGAATCGACCTGAGTCCGGTCCCCTTTCCCCACAGCTGGCGGCCGAGGGAGAGGCCGCCGAGCCCGGTCGCCAGGGCCAGTCCGACACCGTAGGAAAGCAGCAGGCCGGAGGAGCGAAAGCTGACCAGCAGGTACAGTGCTGCAACCTTGGCTACGCTCCCGATCACGTTCTTGATCAGGATGGCATGGCTGGCTCGTGTTGCGATCAAGCCGGCATCGAAGGTACCGCCAGCGGCGGTGAGAACCACTAGCGCGGTCACCAGGAGTGGCAGTCCTCCGCGCTGCTGCAGGTGCAGCGCCGGAGGTAGATGGGGCCCGAGCGCGAGTATGGCGACCAGGCACAACCCGCTGCCGACCGTGGCAATGGCCAGGACCGCCGCGACGACCAGGCCGAGCGGGTTCTCGGCGCTGGCGACGTGACGGATCATGGTGTTCGGCAGCCCCAGGGCAGCGATCGCCGCGAGCAGGCCAGCCCCGGATACGACGCTGGAGAACACGCCGACCGTAGAGGCTGGATATGTGCGCGCGGCCAGCGTCCAGAAGACAAAGCCCAATGCCGATGCCGCGACGGTATTGACGAGCAGGATCAGCGAGCCCCGATACAGGGCATCGTTGATGATGCTCCGCAGCGCCCGCAGCGGGCGTGACCGGGACCTGACAGCAACGACCACCTGCGTCACGAGGATCCGGCTGGTCGGGCACGCACGCCAGCCTGCGGCATGCCGCCTGCCACCGAGATCATCTCGGTCGTCGTAATCTCCGCGATCTCCCGCCACGTCAGGCCGGCCGCGTAGCTTCCGGCGGCGGTCGACATCGCGGCCAGCGTCTCCCGATCGGCGCGGGCCATGCGGGCCAGCGCGGCGGCCAGCGACGGAATCTTGCCGTCATAGCGAAGGACCGCCCGCTCGGGCAGATCGGCCAGGGCGGCCAGATCGGGCACGATCAGTGGCCGGCCGAAGGACAGCGCCATGATCGCGCTTCCACTGGTGGTGACCCGGCGGAAAGGCAGGACAACCACGTCGGCGGCAGCAAGCAACTGCGCCAGTTTCTCTTCCGGCACGCGCTCAAGGCTAAGTACCAAGCGCCGTCCGCATCCTCGGGCGAGCGCGCTCAGCCGTGCCCTCAAACCCGCGTCGTCACACTGACCCGCGACGGTGAGGTGGGTGGCGACGTCACCGGGCAGCGCGGCGAACGCGGCCAGCAGATCCTCTACGCCCTTGTACTCCTGAACCCGGCCGAAGAATAGAAACCGGCGAGGTTCGTCGTCAGCGCCGGGAATGCGCATGGGCATCGCCGAGGGCGCAGCGATCGGACCGTGCCGGATGACGGCACTGCGGCGCGGCACTGCCCCAAGCTCAGCGAGCTCAGCTAGGGCCGAGGGCGAGTGAGCGAAGACGAGCTCGCTCGCGCTGACCAGCGCCCGCCGGGCGGCCGCATCGTCGGTGAACACTGGCTCGTGCGGCAGTACGTTGTGTGCCGTCCAGACGATGTGCATCCCCGCAAGCCGGCAAGTCCGCAGCCAGACCAGGAACCAGGCATAGGCCAGCCGCCGCAGGAATGGCAGGCGGCGCGCACCGGGGATGGTGAAGGCGAACACCCAGTGAATGTGGACCACGCGCGCTCCCGTGATGCGCCCGGCCGCGACTTCCAGCGGCAGGAGCAGCAGGCTGAGAGTTCGCGAGGGCGTCAGCTCGCCAATGTAGGCAACCTTGACGCCGAGCCGCCGCATCTCGCCGTACAGGAGACGCTGATACGGGTTCGGGTCCCGGGGAAGAACCAGAATTCTCATCGGGCGATCAACTCGGCCAGTATGCCAGCTCCGTAAGAGAGGTGGTCCACGACAACCTGTACTGGCCCGTCGGAGCGGTTACGCCACGCCGGAATGAGTAGCAGAGCGGGATAGAAAGGCAGGACGAAGGTCAGCGGGAGGCCAAGCAGGAATGCCGGGTAGACGACCACCATGGGGTTTTCGCGAAGCACGTGCCGCAGCCTCTTGGGGTGTTTTCGGTATAGCCGCGCGCGAGCCTTGCCGTAAACATAGGAACGGCGCAGCTGGCGACGCCATCCGCCCCAGTCGTGCCGGACGACGGCGTCAGGCACGCTTCGGATCCGGTAGCCAGCCTCGGTAAGGCGCCAGGCGAAGTCCACGTCGGAGCCGTAGGCGAAGCCCTCGTCGAAACCGCCGACAGCGTCAAACGCCGTGCGCCGGAAGGCCAGGTTGATAGTGGAGCACTCCGTGATGTAGGGGGACTCAAGAGCCTGCCTTGCCCCGCGGTCGTACAGCCCGGTACTCCCCGGCGTGGCCAGGGCAAGGCCGACGGCAATGTGCTCATCCTGAAGCAGAGGCGCGATCAGGCGTACCAGCCAGCCCGGCTCTGGCCGGCAACCAGCGTCAGTGAACACGATGATCTCGCCACGAGCGGCACGCACACCGGCATTACGCTGATGCGGGATGGAGACTCTTACGCCCGCGGGCTGCTCGAATTGCGCCCACACGACCGCGGCCTTATGGCGCTGCCGGACGTAATCAAGTCGGCCGCCTGATGCGTCGACCACGACGATCTCCGACGGCTCGCTAAGGTCCGTGGCCTGGCAGATGACATCGGATAGGGTGTCATCCAGGCTTACCTCGTCCTTACTGATTACAACAATGGATATCACCGATGGAACACCTCCGAAGAGCCATCTGTGTATACGAGGTTATAGTTGGATTCGAGGAAGGCGGCTGGGAAGACATAGGTCACGGAATGATTGTCGAAGAGGGCACGGGCTCGTCCGTCGACGACATTGGACTGGCTGGCGTACACCCAAGCTTGTCGGTTGAGCGTCGCTGGGATCACATCGCCGAAGAGCCCGCGCCTGATCCCCGTCATTGCCACCAAGGGAAGCTGTGCGTAGCGATCGGCATACACCAGCTGGCCCGGCCGTGTTCGCTCGCCCAGCCAGCGGGCAGAAGCCAGCTCGGGTGCCGTCATGTAGAAGCGCTCAAAGTCCTCGCCCCCGTTGGCCAGGTTGGTGGCAGTAGTCCCGCCCAGGACCGTGCCGCCGAGCTCGCTGGTGCTCATGAATAGTACGGTCAGGCAGGCAGCCGATACCGCGAGGACGCCGATTCCTCTGCCCTTCCGCAAGCCGACGACGCTCTGCATGGGCCAGCAGAGAGCAATGGCCAGCACCGCCGTAGCCTGGAGCAGAGCCCGTTCCTGATTATAGGCAGCCGCCAGGGTCCCGCTCAGCCTGATCAACGTGAGGAAGAACAGTGTGGCCAGGGCGAAAAGCCCAACCTGGCGAGTGATGACCGACACCTTACGCCGCAAGACCATAAGCAACGCCCCGATGCCACCGAGCACATACACCAGCTGCTGGACGATCAGCGAGCCAAGGCCGAGCGCGCTGTAACCCGCGCGCCATGTCACTGGAGCCACGGGCGGTTTCGCGTTGCGAAGCGCGTAAATAGGATCGGTGTAGTCAGAGAGCGGCGTTATGAATGGCTCGTTGGCCGAATAGTTGTTAATCACAAGCCGCTCGTACCGGGTAACGGTGATGGGAGTCTGAGCGTTACCCTGCAGGTAAGTAGCAAGCAAGCCTTTCCCGATTCCGTGATTAGGAAGCAGGTTAAGCCCTTGCCCCGTTATCTTCTGAGCGAGTTGGCCCAGGCCAGGCGCAGAGTGCGTAACGGGCCCGTACCAGAGGGCAGCGCTGGCGAGGGACGCGACGAACGCGATGCAGATGGCGCCGGTCAGGTGTGGGACCTTTCGGAACCACGATGCCAGCCACTGCAGCAAAACCGTCAGTCCGATCAGTGTGACGGCAACGTAAGTAGTGGAGTAATGGGACAGGGCCATGGCCATGCTGAGCAGGGCCACCAGGGCCCACCGGGAGTACCGCTGAACTCCAGTGTCCAGCACGGCCATGATCAGGGCAAAGAAGAGCACCAGCGCGATCTCCTGCCGCGCGACGGCCGGGAGTTCCTGAGCAAAGGTAGCCTGCATGGCAATGAACGCCGCGGCCGCAAACGCCCAGCGTCGGGAGAGGATTTTCCGGGCCAGGCCGAAGACGGCCACCGGAAGGAGCGCGCTGATAGCCGGGTAGACGACCCTGAATATTACCAGGGCTGGCACTCCGGACAGAAAGTGCAACTCAGCCGGCATGACGGTGACGCTGAGCATCGCGCTGTAAGCATCGCCGGGGTGTGGGGGATGCCAGATACCCGTCAGCACCGTGTGATTCAAGTCAAAGTACTCGGTAGCAATATCGAAGCCGTAGACCAGCCCGCCGCGCAGGGAAAACGACCACATCATCGCAAGCTCGGCAGCATAGAGGATGACGCCGAGCAGGATGATGTGGAGCCGCTCCGAAAATATGACTGCGGTAATGACCATCACCATGCAACCAGTGAGCGCTACCACCGCCACGCCGTTACCATGACCGCTATTGAGCCGAAGAGCGCCGGCCGCGGATACGAGCGGTAGCAGCAGCGGCCAGGCCAGCCCGGCTGGCCGCGAGGGCAGCCGCCACGGTATGGCGACATCCGGCGGGCTGCCCTTAGACGCGACGAGCAGGACGAGGGAAATGACCTCCAGTCCGACCAGCAGCGGGACAGTCCGAAGCGGAGCTGAGACCCCTATCAATGGCCCCGCGAGGTCCACGGCAAGGCCAGCGGCAAACAGGACGATGATCGACGCGCACGGTATGTACACCGGGAACGACGAGACAACCCGGCCAGGAATCCGCAGCGCCCGCAGCAGAATCAGGCCTGGAACTGTGAGCAATAGCGGAATCAGCAGCAACTGCACCGCCCACGACCGGTCAAGCGGCACGAGAGCAGCCAGCAGCGCCAGAGCCACGGCGTACCGCGCGAGCCATCCGCGCACGGAAGGGGCGGCGTGACGGGGCGCCCGCATAGAGCTCCGAGGTCTCTTAAGTTGCCTCATGGCAAGGGTCGTCGTCACGGTACCAGCCGAGCCTCATCTCCCTGGCTGGCGAGAGGGAGCTCGGCGCTCGGCTCACGTTTAAGATGACGGAAGCGCCACAAGCCTTCAAGGAAGCCGGCGTTATCGCAAGTCTCCTGCCCGAGCTGCACGTACGCATCGAGCACGCTGGCTGGCGAGCGCCTGGCCAGCGCGTCACGTAGGCCCCGAGGGTAGAGCAGATGCGGCGTGACCAGCGCGGCCGCGAGCAGTACCGGGTAGCGCACGGACGCCAGCAATATGGCCAGGACCAGGAAGGGGCCCGGGAAGAGCGTAGGCCCGACGGATGGCCACTTGCGGTACAGCCGAGCGGTTCCGCGTCCGTAGGCACGGCTCCTGCGGAGCGTATCCCGCATGGAGGGAGCGAAGTGATGATCCACCCGAGCCTCCGGAATAAACAAATGCCGACCCGATGGAAACGCTCGCATCAGGCGCATGCACAGGTCAAGTTCCTCGGCGCCGAACCGAAACCGCTCGTCGAATCCTCCTACCTCCGCCAGCGCCTGACGGCGAAATGACATGTTGGCTCCGGCAAATGAGTAAATATCGCGGCGGCCAAATTCGTCATGGCGCGTCCATTGCCGACCGAGATAGAGCCAGAGCCTAGCGAGAATCCCGCTGTCCTCCGCCAGGTGCAGCTCAGCCGGCTTGATCGGATTATTTCGCTGCAGGTAACCGCCCAGGAAGCAATCAGACAGCCGGGCAACAACTGGGCCACCAACGCCTGTCACCCCCGCCGCGTAGCCGGCCAGCAGCTCCGCTGCCCATTGCGGCTCAGGCTCACAATCGTCGTCGAGGAACGCTACGATAGGAGCTGCGGCAGCGCTAATGCCGGAGTTCCGGGCCGCCGCCAGGCCAAGGTTGGCAGCATGACGTACGACGGTCGCATCATGTGCTCGCGCTACTGCGGTTGTTGTGTCGGTCGAGCCGTCGTCCACCACGATTACCTCCAAGGACGACCAGGCCGTCTGCGTCTCAAGCGATCGAAGGCAACGATCGACACCAGCAGCGCCGTTGAGCGAGCAGATAACAACGCTCAATTGAGGCAGCACCAAGAATCCTTCTTATCCCTTAGCGGCAGGCAGGTGCCGGTCGATCCTGGCGCCCGTAGGTGAGATACACATCCGCCAAGAGATCTGCCATGGCCGCCCAGTCATAATCGGCCACCCAGGCATCGGCGCCGCGCTCATCGCCAGGGCGGTCACCAGCCTCGGCCACCAGTTCCTGGACCGCGGCCGCAACATCGTCCAGTCCCGGCTTGCAGACCAGTCCACGCGAGTACCTGGTCACGAGATGCTGAGCGAAGTTATCGGGAGCCGATGTCGTGAGTACGGTGACGCCGCAGGCGATGGCTTCGAGAACTGCCATGCCAAAGCCTTCGCGAGCGGAGAGGGAAACGAACACTCTCGCCGACTTGATCAGGCCATAGAGCTCCTTCTGCTCGCTGACGTCGGGACGGAACTCTACGGCGTCGGCTACTCCGAGGCTTCGCGCCTGCTCCGCCAGCGCACCGCGCTCGGGGCCGTCGCCGATAATTCTGCAGGTCACGAAAATTCCGCGGGCATGCAAGAGGGCTATCACGTCCAGGAGCACGTCGACGCGCTTGTGGTCTATCAGCCGGCCGACTACTACGAGGTCGCTGATGCCGGCCTCGGGGTAAGCGCTGCGAATAGTGTCAAGATCGATGCCGTTCGGCACCGTCGTGATCAGGGCCCGCCCGCCGAGCGCGCTGTGCAGGCGCTCGGCCGTCTGCCGCGAGGCGGCGATGATCTGATCAGGTAGCTGCATAGCCAGCCACTCAACTGACCAAGCAACCCAGCCGAGCCAGCCGAGGTACTCCTGCCAGTATGACCTGCTCCAGCACTCATGCCAGGTGACGGTAAACGGCCTGCGTTTAAGCGCCGCAACGATACGGAGGACGAACACCTGGAGGTAGGGGATATGATCAGCCTCGAGCACGTCAAAATGGCATCGCAGCAGCCGCAGGCTGGCAATCCCGAAGTAAAGCGCCTGCAAAAATGACCTGCGGTTATGAGCGTACAATGGCCGAAGCCGCGAGATGGCGTGGTAGGTAACTCCGCAGTCAGTGTAAGTAGGCGGCCCATCCCACCAGTGCATTGTGTAAACATGCAGCTCCACACGATCGGCAAGCCGTGGCAGTAGCTGCTGATAGCGCAACTCGCGACCGCCGTGTGAGTAAGGATAGATCGCGTCACATACAAGCGCGACAACAGGACGTTGGCTCATGAAGATATCAGCTCCTACGCGACCGGCACACGGTCAATGCATCGATATTCTCGGCCGGATGTGCCAGTTTCACGACGATGCGCGCTTGCCCAGGGCTACACGACGTTGCCGCAGATCGAGTAATTACTGTCCTCCGCCCAGGCCCGATCCGGGATTTTCCCGTGGCCAGGCGGTGCACACGGTCTCCCTGGACGAGGAGTACGGACCACTGATAGTCGCGAGCGGCTGTGCCAGCGTTCTGGATGGCAAAAGATACATTGATATCCGCGCGTTTAGCGTACAGTTGCTGCGGCAGCGACTCGGGGTTTCGGAAGGCCAGGGACGTATAGCTGACTGGCGCCGCCACGAGGCCGGCATCTTGCAGGATCCTGTGACCGGCGCTAGTTTGGCCCATGCCTACGGCCACCGCGGCAAGAGCGCCCAGGGCAACTGCTCCCGGCCATCCCGCCATGCGACGCGACACAGCAGACAACTCCGGTTTCCCTCCCCCATGGGCCCTGTTGCGTTGAAACGCTGCGGGTTCCTGCTGATTCATTGCGTGGTCACGGCAGCGGCCCGGCCACGGGCATTCACCTTGCGGATGTCTGAGCGAATCTCACCGCGCCAAGTGTCGTTTCCAGGTTATAGATGGGCCAAGTGTATGGCAGTGCGCATAGAGTCGCAGACGTTTGCGAAACTTGACAGACCGTAGCACATAGTAATTTCTTGACTACACCTAGCCATCGAGGGCCGGAGTACGCGGTGAGACTGGGCGTCGGCCGGTCCGCCACGTGCGGGCCCCGCTCCAGGGCAACTAACGATCACGACATCCCCGACGCGGTGACAAGGGCTGAGCTGTACCCTTCGGGCGGGTGTGTAGCCCGTTCCCCGGAAGCAGGGCGACCGAGGTTCGGTGCTCCCTGAGGGGTCATCGTGCCGGGCGCGTGCTCGGGTAGCCGGACGAGGAGTGCTGTGTCAGAGGGAGCTTTTGTCAGTTTCGTCGTCATCGCTTACAACGAGGCGGCCAACATTAGCCGCACGCTGGCGGCGATCACGGCCCTGGAGACACTCGGCAAGCATGAGGTGATTGTTGTCAATGATGGCTCGCGTGACAACACTGCCCAGATCGTGCGGGAAATTGCCGCGCAGAATCGCCGTGTCCGGCTCATCGACCTGGCCGAGAACCGCGGGCGAGGCTATGCCAGGAGCGAGGGAATCAATGCGGCGCACGGCGAGCTCATCGCGACCGTCGACGCTGACATCATCCTTCCTCCTGACTGGCTGGCGCGCACCAGTGCCGCCCTCCTCGACCACCACGCCGCCGGCGGTACCGCAGTGCCCGATGGCGACGTGGCGTATCTCCGCCGACGGTTCCGGCTTGTGCCGCGGCTCGTAGGAAGCACGACGGCCATCACGGGCAATAACGGGCTGTATCGTCGCGAGGTCTTCGATGTGGTCAAGTTCGATCCAGCGCTGCGTGAGGGCGAGGATAGCGCCCTGAACCACGCTATGGAGCGCTGTGGCCTGCCGCGGGTGACTGTGCCGGGGCTGCTCGTCCAGCATGAGGAGAACAAGGCGCTGGGCACGTCACTGAGATGGTTGTTCGACGTGGGCAGGGGGGCAACGCGCCAGCTCCTCACCTACCGTGAGGTCAGGCAGCCTGACGTCGTGACCGGCGCGTTCCTGAGCGCGACAGCGGTGGGCCTCCTCGCAGCCTCGCGTCACCACCGGTTCATCGGCTCGGCGATTCCGGTCGGGTTTGTCCTGGCCGCAAGCGTTCAGCATGTGCGAAGCCGCTTCGAGACCCCCCGGTCCCAGTTGTCCAGGGTGGTGCCTGCCGTAGCCGTTGATAGCGCGATGCTCACGGCGTACTTCGCCGGCAGGCTCGTCGGCCTGACCGCCCTGCGGCGCCGTCCCTGACCCGGCATGGTGTGGAGATAACGGCAGCATGAGATCCCGCCTGGTGCTGCTCGCGGCCATCGTGATCGGCGCGGTCGCCGTCACCTTCGCGGTGGTCCACGCCGCGTCCCGGCCCGCTAGCTCCCAGCCGCCGGCAGCAATTGCCTCCCTCTCCCCCAGGCCGGCCTCCTACCTGGGCGTCTACGAGAACGGAGCTCCTCCCGCCTACCGGCCGGTCGCCGGCTTCGCGCAAGCCGCGGGCAGGCAGCCGGACCTGGTCGGGTACTTCAGCGGCTGGGCCCAGCCGTTCGCCACGGCGTTCGCGAAGCAGGTCCGGGGCCGCGGCGGGGTCATCATGGTGCAGATAGACCCGGCCTTTGCCTCCGTGGCCGGGATCGCGGCCGGCGCCTACGACAGCTATCTGCGCTCCTATGCCGACAGCGTGCGCGCCTTCGGTCACCCGGTGGTCATCGGCTTCGGGCACGAGATGAATGCCCGCTGGTACTCGTGGGGTTACACGCACGTGCCGGCGCGGACGTTCGTCGGGGCCTGGCGGCACGTCGTGACGGTCTTCCGCGACCAGGGCGCCCGGAACGTGACCTGGCTGTGGACCGTCAACGCGGATATATCCAGCACCGGGCCGGTGGCTGCCTGGTGGCCCGGATCACAGTACGTCACCTGGGTCGGCATCGACGGCTACTTCTACCGTCCCGCCGATACCTTCGCCAGCGTCTTCGGTGCCACCATCCACCAGGTGCGGGCTTTCGGCAAGCCGGTCCTGCTCTCCGAGACCGCTGCCGGACCGCACGCGGGCCAGGCCGCCAAGATCAGCGACCTGTTTGCCGGGATGGCCCGGTACAAGACTCTCGGCCTGGTGTGGTTCGACAATGCCCAGAACAACGGGATCTACCATCAGGACTGGCGCATCGAGGACAGCCCGGCGGCCCAGAAGGCGTTCAGGCTGGGAGCACAGGGCGAACTGGCGCCCCCGGGCCCGCGCTAGCCATGCCAGCCGGGGCCGGTGAAGCGCGAAGATACACACCGTTCGAGATTTAGCAAACCTGCTTCGCCTGATCAACCCTTTTAGTACCTTCTCATATGCGTCGCACCGGATCCGGGGTATCGCTACGGGTTGTGACGGCGACGGTACGTTACGTGGGTTGCTAGGGGGGTAGCCATGGAATCGCTTCCTCCTACACCCCTGAGCACAAGTGAGCAGGTAGGGCCGATGGAGCACGGGACGACGGCAGGGCGGGACGTACTTCCGACGCCGGAGCCGCGTGCCGCTCTCGACCGGGACAGCAGGCACGATACCGCGAGAGCCGGCGCGCTCG